>Ga0315904_10001936_pt1 | contig 32576 bp, 48 predicted proteins | sample LakEriMetagenome_6_FD_203529 | JGI IMG/M metagenome (GOLD analysis project Ga0315904, IMG submission 203529) | Freshwater fungal communities from buoy surface, Lake Erie, Ohio, United States - Buoy 12 MA120 | ecosystem: Environmental > Aquatic > Freshwater > Lake | place: USA: Lake Erie, Ohio...
AGGGTCAACCGGAGTTAGCCGAATACGTCTGTGTGGCGTGTGGCGCGATACTCAACGAAGCCGATAAAGCCGAGATGCTACAGGCGGGAGAGTGGCGAGGAACGAAGCCGTTTTCTGGCATCGCTTCTTTTCACATTAGCGAACTCTATTCTCCTTGGTCGACTTGGGCAGAGATGGCGATCGCCTTCCTGCAAGCGAAGAAGTTTCCCGAGACGCTACAGACTTGGATAAACACCGCCCTCGGTGAAACCTACGAGGAACGTGGCGAACAGGTCGAGTCGGTTGGTCTAGCGCAGAGACGAGAGCCGTATACCGTCGCATCGATACCGCAACAGGTCTTGATGCTGACGGCGGGAGTCGACGTACAGGATGATCGGCTAGAAGTTACGGTCGTCGGGTTCGGTAAGGACGAAGAAACGTGGGTTATCGACCATGCGGTATTGCGTGGCGACCCCGGATCGGAAGCCCTCTGGAATGACCTCGACGGCTATATCGCACGTAAGCGCGAAACCGAGGATGGTCGACCTCTAGTTTTAGAGGCGGTTGCTATCGACTCGGGCGGTCACTTTACGCAACAGGTTTACGCCTACTGCGCTAAACGCAAGGCACGTAGGATTTGGGCAATAAAAGGTGCTGGTGGCTTTGGTCGCTTGATCTGGCCTAAGTCGGCAGGAAGGGCAGGGAAAACCTCGGCGCAGGTTTTTATAGTCGGCGTAGATACGGCGAAGGATGTCCTCTACGGACGCATGAAACGTATTACGCAGCCGGGAGCGGGATATATTCATTTTCCCGTCTCGGTCGACGAGGTTTATTTCGACCAGTTGACCGCCGAGGTGTTGGTTTACCGCATGGCACAGGGACGGCGCGTTAGGTCGTATAAGCCGCGCAGTTCGGGTAGCCGCACGGAAGCCCTCGACTGCTTGGTCTACGCCTATGCAGCCTTTATAGGTCGCAACGGGCCGATGATATTGCCAAACCGTAAAATAGATAAGGTAGAAGTCGAAACGAAAGACGTTCCGAAACAGACTAAACCGTTACGTCGCCCCGCTCCGCAGCGCGGGTGGATGAACGGATGGAGATAGACGCATGGCCGACAAAAAAATTAGTGCATTAACATCGCTCGCGCAGGGAGACGTAGCCGTAACGACGGACGTTCTGCCTATCGTAGACACAAGCGCAACGGAGACGAAGAAAGTTACCGCAGCCGCCCTTGTTGGCGCGGGACTTGCAGCCGGTGTGACGAGCGTCGATATCAATAGCGGATCGATTGACGGAACTACCATTGGCGCGAACTCTGCCGCAGCCGGTACGTTTACCAATCTTACCGCATCGGGAACCGTGTCATTTAGCGGAGCAACCGTCTCTAACGGCGGCTCGGTCACAACCGTAGACATCAACGGCGGCACGATCGACGGCGCGACTATTGCAACGTCCGATATTACGGTCGGCTCTGGAAAAACGCTCAACGTCTCGGCCGGGACTCTTACCCTCGCCGACAACCAGATCAGCGGCGATAAGGTCGAAGGCGGCACGATCAACGCCATCACGATCAACACGCTCACCTCTACGGCGGTCAACGCCACGACGGTAGACGCGACGAACGTAGAGGTGACGAACGTCAAGGCGAAGGACGGCACGGCTGCGGCGACGATTGCTGACAGCACGGGCGTGGTCTCTATCACCGCCAACCCGATCCTCTCCGGCGGCACCGCCAACGGCGTGTTGTACTTGAATGCGTCCAAGGTGGCGACGAGTGGGAGTGCAATTACATTTGACGGAACAAACTTAGGCGTTAATGGGCGATTTGTAATTAACGGGACGGTTGCCTCTGCCCCTGCAAATGGAGGAATGTTCCGACTAACCTCAAACGATTATACGTATTTCGCTGGTAAATCTACCGGCGGCGGTGTAGTGCTTAGCAATGGCGACGGAACCGCAACTATTCAAATGCTGCGTAATTCGCCTACGTCGTACATTGTTTTTGAGGCAGGAAACGGCACCGAAGGCATGCGCCTCACCTCCACGGGCCTCGGCATCGGGACGAGTTCGCCTTCGTATAAGTTGGATGTAAGCGGAGCAATTAACACTTCTGCCGATTTAATTTCTCAAGGTAACGATGCGCGCATTTCTTTGTATAGAAGCGGAGGCATCAATTATTTTGATTGGGCATCTGGGCAGTCCTTATACTTCAGCACGCAAACAAGCGCAGGCGGTGCTGGACGCTCAACAAAGATGACTCTCGACACCTCCGGCAACCTCGGCTTGGGCGTCACGCCGAGTGCGTGGAATTCAATTTATAGAGCGGCGCAGTTTCCCGGTGGTACTGCAATTCTTGGACGCAACGACGGGGGCATTGAAACTCAAATCACGGCAAACGCATACCGAGATTCTGGCGGTACTTATAAGTACGTCGGCACAGGTGTTGCGCGGCGATACATGCAGGATTCTGATGGTCACACTTGGTTCAACGCCCCCTCCGGCACCGCAGGCAACACCATCTCGTTCACGCAGGCGATGACGCTGGATGCGAGTGGGAATCTGCTGGTTGGTAAGACGGTTACAACCAATACAACCCCCGGAATTGCCATATCAAGCGGACTTTATGCGGCGACGGCATCAAGCACTTCAACGAATCTTGCAACTAATAATGGTGCCGCGCTAAATCTAATTAACAGTTCTGCCACGGACGGAAACTTCTCAAACATCGGTGCGTACAACAGCAACGGTTTGGTGGTGTCACAGATTGACTTCATCAACGTCAGCCATGCAAGCCGAACTGGAGATATAGCGTTTCTGACGCACAACGGGTCTTCGCTTCTTGAACGCGCACGCATCACGAGTGACGGAAACTTTGGAGTGGGAACGGGTGGCCCTACTTACAAAATTGAAGGATGGGTCGCAAGCAGCGGAACTTTGCAAAATGGCTTGAATATTACCAACGGCGCTAATGCCGACTTTACGGTAAAGATTAAGACAAGTGAAACGTGGATTGGCCCCGGCACCAACACGCCGCTCATTTTTGCAAATAACTCCAACACCGAACGCGCACGCATCACGAGTGGGGGGGATTTTTTTGTTGCTAAAACAGGTCAGGCTTTAGGAACAATTGGGCATGAACTTCGCGCAACTGGTCTTGCACTGCACACGGCAGACGGGGCGGCTCCGCTTTTCATTAACAGACTGACAAGTGATGGCGATTTGGTAAGGTTTTATCAAGATACTGTAGAAGAAGGCTCCATCTCCGTCAGCGGCAACACCGTCTCCTACAACGCCTTTGCGGGTTCGCACTGGTCGCAACTGCAAGACGGCAGCAAGCCAGACATTCTGCGCGGCACGGTCATGGAGTCTATTAACGAACTGTGCGTGTGGCCTGACGAGAATAACGAGCGTCTGCCCAAGTCCAAGATCAGCGACACCGCTGGCAGCAAGAAGGTCTACGGCGTGTTCATGGCGTGGGACAACGACTGGACGACGACCAACGATATGTACGTCACGGCGGTCGGTGCGTTTATCTGCCGCGTGAATGGCAGCGTCACGGTGCAGGAAGGTGACCTGTTGGAGTCTAACGGCGACGGCACGGCGCGTGTCCAAGCGGATGACATCATTCGCAGCAGCACCATCGGCAAAGTCACCAGCACGGTCAAGACGCACGAATACGACGATGGTTCGTACTGCGTTCCCACAGTTTTGTATTGCGGTTAAGGAGCAACCATGTCCGACGTTGAACTGAAACTCTCGCTGGAAGAAGCCGTCGCCATCACGAACTTGATCGGGTCACTCCCGACGAGCCAAGGCGCGTGGCCGCTTTTTGAAAAACTCAAGGCACAGGTGGAACCGCACCTGCCGAAGCCGGAACCGCAGACTACTAACTAATGACCGTTCAGACGGTTTTGCTGCTCATCTTCGCAGTGCTTCAGGCGTTGGACATTTGGACAACGCTTCGAGCACTCAAGATGGGCAAGCGAGAGATGAATCCAATTCTCGCTAAACTCTTTGAAAAATACGACCCGTTTGCAACCATGGTTGTATTCAAGGTCGCAGCGATATTCGCTCTATGGTGGGCCGATCTTGACATTCTGTCGGCACTTTGTTGCGTAGTTTATTTTTATGTCATCGCAAATAATCTGCGAGTGATTCGAGGGTAAGTTATGGCAAATTTATTTGACTCTGCAAACTACCCAACGAAAGAGTTAACCGAGGCACAGGTTGGTGATCGATGGGCTTGGAAGCGCGTTGATCTTGTCACCGATTATCCTCACACCGCTTATAGCCTTTCCTATGTTTTCCGTAGAGAAATCACCGGAGAGCGTATCGCAATCACGGCATCCGGTTCGACCGACGCATATACGGTAGAAGTGTCCTCTACGACTACCGCTAACTACGAAGCCGGAACGTATCACTGGGTGGCATACATCACCCGCACTTCGGATTCAGCGCGTATTGAGGTCGACTACGGCACGATGACAGTTCAGCCGAACCGCTCGACTGACTCTAGCGATCCTCGTTCTTTTGCGCAGATTGCTCTCGACAATATCGAGACGTATCTAAAAGATCCAACCAATCTAGCGGCTGCTTCTTATTCTATCGCCGGTCGCTCGCTCTCTAGGTGGAACCGTGAGGACTTGCTACGCGAGCGAGAAGTGTTAAAAGGCGAAGTAGTACGCGAACGACGAGCCGAGCAAATTAAAAAAGGGCTCGGCACTAATGCTACGATTCGAGTGAGGTTTACATGAGGCTACGCGACTTATTCAAACGAGCAGCCCCGAAGCCTCGCCGTAGAGCATTCGAGGCGGCAAATACCGGACGACTGTTTTCCGATTGGCTAACGCAGACTCGTACCGCCGACTCTGATCTACGCTATACCCTAAAGGCGATGCGTGCTCGATCACGCGACCTTTGCCAAAATAACGATTACGCTCGTCGATATCTCGATCTCGTTGATACGAATGTTGTAGGGCCGAAAGGCATCACGCTACAGGTTCGCGCCCGAGAGCCGAACGGCGTTCTCGATCAGGTAGCAAATCAGCAGTTAGAAGCCGCTTTCGCGATGTGGGGCCAGCCGGGAGTCTGTACGGTAGACGGTCGCCTCTCTTGGGTCGATGCGCAGCGCGTCTTTATCGAAAGCGTCGTGCGTGATGGCGAATGCTTCGTGCTATTCGTCGAGGATAGCGCGAACCCGTATCGCTTCCGCTTGCAGTTCATTGATCCTGACATGATCGATCAGGATAAGAACGAAGTTTTCCCGGGCGGCGGTCAAATCCGCATGGGCGTAGAAATCGATTCGGCGGGTAAGCCAGTGGCGTACCACGTTCGAGTCGCCCCGCCGGACGATTACCAGTTAGGTACTAGCAGTCCGAAAACGGTTCGTATTGCCGCAGAGCGCATGATCCACGCCTTCCGTGCGGATCGTATCGGACAGACTCGCGGCACTCCGTGGACGGCTACTGCGATGACGCGCCTCAAAATGCTCGGAGGCTATGAAGAAGCCGAATTGGTAGCGGCTCGCGTATCGGCCTCGAAGATGGGATTTTTTGTCTCCGAGTCTGGAGACGAATACCAAGGCGACGGCAATAACCCCGACGGCACGCTCAATATGGAAGTGCAGCCCGGGCAATTCTCGCAACTCCCTGCCGGTGTGGACTTCAAGTCATACGACCCGCAGCATCCCTCGACCGCTTTCCGTGACTTTGAGAAGGCGATGTTACGCGGTATCGCGTCAGGGCTTGGCGTGTCCTATACCTCGCTTGCTAATGATCTTGAAGCCGTTTCGTATTCGTCTATTCGTCAGGGCTTGCTCGAGGAGCGCGATCATTGGCGCACGATTCAGTATTGGATGATCGAGCATTTCTGCCAGCCCGTTTACTTGCGATGGCTGCGTCAAACGCTTGACTCTGGCGTTGTCAATCTTCCGGCGAATAAGTTTTTCAAATTCTCCGCTACGCAGTGGGTTCCTCGCGGTTGGCAGTGGGTTGATCCGAGAAACGAAGCCGAAGCGCAGATTGTTGCAATCAACAACGGACTAATGACCCGTACACAGGCTCTCGCGGAACGTGGCCTCGACATCGAGGATGTGATGCGCGAACGTCAAGCGGAAGAAGAAATCATCGCCGGATTCGGCGTGACGCTCCCGGGCGGTACTTCTCCGATTCAACCGGAGGCGACCAATGGCGGCTAAATACGACATCGTCATGGATCAGGGCGCGACCTTCAGTCGAGAATTAAAGTGGCTCGATGATGCCGCTAATCCTGTCAACCTCACAGGCTACACGGCTCGTATGCAAATCAGAGACGAGGCCGATTCTTCGACCGCCGCTCTCTCGCTCACGACCGAGAATAGTCGCATCACATTAGGCGGAACTGCCGGAACTATTACCCTGCTCGTCTCGGCTACCGATACTGCCGCAGTGACGGCGGGTGAATACGTTTACGATCTAGAAATCGTCTCCGGCTCTGGAACTGTAACGCGACTGCTTCAAGGTTGCTTTACGGTCGATGCGGAGGTTACGCGATGAGCGAGCGCGTAGTTATAGACGAAACTTTGCAATCGGTTGTTGTCGAAGAAACCAACAACGAAGTTATCGTTCGCACAGGCTGGCCTGACGGCGCAAAGAAAGGTGCGAATAACGATATTACCTCGATGTCTGGAATCACCGGCGGTATCGCAACGCCTGACTATATTGATTTCGATACGTCAGCGACATCGGCTAATGCGGTTGGGCGTGTAACGTGGGACGCTACAGACGGAAGTTTGCAACTCGGGCTTACTGGTGGCAACGCTGTTTCTGTCCTCGGACAGACGATCCACGCATACGTTAGAAGCGCAGAATCAGTCACGATCAATAAAGGTCAGCCTGTATATCTTTATCAGGCAACCGGAAATCGAGCCAGTGTAAAACTAGCCTATAACACCGGAGATGCGACCTCTGCTACGACCTTTGGTCTTGCCGCTGAAAGCATTGCGCCTAATCAAGCCGGATTCATTGTTTGCCAAGGCGTTCTCGATGGATTAAATACCGGCGCTTATAACGAAGGCGATATTCTGTATCTCGGCGCGACTGCCGGATCATTGACCGCTACGAAGCCAAAAGCACCGAACCACATGGTTTATATCGGTGTTGTTGAGCGTGCAAACAACGGCAACGGTCAAATCTACGTCAAAGTACAGAACGGTTACGAACTTGACGAGATTCACGACGTACAGATCAACTCACCCGCGAACGGGCAGTTGATTATTTATGACGCTGCAACGTCGCTCTGGAAGAACGCAAACATTACCGCTGGCACAGGAATCACGGTAACTAATGGCGCAGGAACGATTACGATTTCTGCTCCGCAAGTTGGAACTGTTACGAGCATCGCAACTGGCACAGGCTTGACGGGTGGAACTATCACCTCGTCTGGAACCATTAGCCTTGCAAACACAGCAGTTAGCGCAGGATCGTATGGCTCTGCTAGCGTGGTGCCGACTTTCACCGTTGACGCACAGGGTCGATTAACCTCCGCTGCTAACGCGACGATTGCGATTCCTAATACTGCCGTTTCCGGTTTAGGGACGATCTCCACGCAGAATGCTAACAACGTCAGCATTACAGGCGGCAGCATCACAGGAATTACTGACCTTGCCGTGGCTGATGGCGGTACTGGAGCCTCGAGTGCCTCTGCCGCTCGGGTCAATCTGCTTCCGTCCTATACGAGCAATGCCGGAAAGGTTCTTGCCCTTAATGTCGGCGGTACCGATGTTGAGTGGGTCGCAGCCGGAGTCGGCACAGTTACGAGTATTATCGCCGGAACCGGATTAAGTGGCGGCACGATTACCTCTACCGGAACCATTGACCTTGCGAATACGGCGGTTTCGGCAGGGTCATACGGCAGCGCAACTCAAGTTGGAACCTTCACCGTAGACGCACAGGGCCGATTGACGGCTGCTGCGAATACCACGGTGACTCCGGCTTTCTCGTCGATCACCTCGACCCCGACTACGCTATCTGGCTATGGTATTACGGACGCGATCAACGTCAGCCAGAAGGCAGCGGCCAATGGCGTAGCAACGCTCGACGCGAATAGCAAAATACCGAACAACCAACTCCCTGCTCTGGCGATTACGGATACATTTGTCGTCGCCTCGCAAGCAGCCATGCTCGCTCTCTCAACCGCAGAGAAGGGCGACGTAGCCGTTAGAACTGATCTCAATAAGTCATTCATTCTGACCGCCGATCCGTATTCGACGCTTGGCAATTGGCAAGAGTTACTGACCCCGACCGATGCGGTACTTTCCGTCAACGGTTTAACGGGAGCCGTTACACTTGTGGCATCCGATGTTGGCGCAGCCCCAACGACTCGCACGATTTCAGCAGGGACGGGATTAAGCGGCGGCGGTGATCTTTCGGCTAATAGGACGATATCGCTCGCTAATACCGCAGTCACGGCTGCTTCCTATGGCTCTGCCACACAGGTAGCGACCTTTACCGTCGATGCGCAGGGCAGACTCACGGCTGCATCGAATACCAATATCGCTATCGCTAATACGGCGGTTAGCGGCCTCGGTACGATGTCCACGCAGAACTCTAATGCGGTGACGATCCAACCGGCTGCAACGGCGACCCCTGCAAACAATGGCGATATGGTTTTTGAATTGACCGATAACTCAACGCTGACGATCAAAGTTAAGGGAAGCGACGGCACGGTTCGTGTGGTTGCATTGACCCTGACCACGACGGCAGAATCGTTCTTGAGGCTCGAATAATGGCGGTCGATCTAAAACCTACTGAAGAAATGGCATCCGAAGCCGAGCGTGGACTCGCTTGGCGTGAGGAATTCGGGCGCGGCGGCACTCAAGTTGGTGTTGCCCGTGCGCGAGATATTAAGAATCGGGCGAATCTCTCCCCCGAAACAGTCCGAAGGATGGTTAGTTATTTTGCGCGACACGAAGTTGACAAAGAAGCCGAAGGGTTCTCCCCGGGCGAAGAAGGCTACCCAAGTGCAGGGAGAATCGCGTGGGCTTTATGGGGCGGTGATCCAGGCAAAGCGTGGGCTAACCGCAAAAGCGAAGAATTGGATCGAGAAGATGAGGGCCGAAATATGGACAAGGTAGAAGAGCGACACGTTGTAGCCGTCGTCGAGGACGAGGCCACCGTCACGGTGACTTTTGCCAAGTCCGAATACGACATGGACGAATCCGAAGAATCCGACGAGATGATCGAGGACTTCGAGGAAGAAGCCGAATATGAAATGGAAGGCGAGCGTCCGAAAGACATCTACGGCAACGAGCCGTGGGAAGAAGACTACGCTGGCCCTGCCAAGCGCAAGGGGCCGACCGAGCGAGTATTCCGTTCGGCGGTATTCGAGCGTCAATCCATCATGGAAGATCAGCGCCGTGCTACGCTTGCTTTCTCTAGCGAAATGGGCGTAGACCGTGGATGGGGGGTCGAGATTCTCGATCACTCACCCGGCGCGATTGATATGGAATTTATTGGGAGTGGCCGTGCGCCGCTTTTGGTAGATCACGAAATGGCCGATCAGGTCGGAGTAGTGGAGCAGATTAGCCTCGGAACGGATCGCGTGGCGCGAGCCGTAGTGCGCTTTGGGAAAAGTGCGCGAGCCGAGGAAATCTGGCAAGACGTAAAAGATGGCATACGGTCAAACGTATCTGTCGGTTACGTTATTAGCGAGATGGTTTCAGACGGTAAGAAGGGAGATCGGGAGATTTTCCGTGCTACTCGTTGGATGCCGCTCGAGATTAGCATCGTGAGTATTCCGGCAGATACTAGCGTCGGCGTTGGGCGTTCCCTCGAGGCTCCCGCACCGGCTCCGGTTGCCGATCCTATCATTATCGTAAAGGAGACTAAAATGTCTGAAGATATCTCTAGCGTCCGTGCTGACGCTGCAAAAGCCGAGCGCGAGCGCGTTGCGGCGATTCTTGATCTGGCCTCGCGGCATAACCACCGTGAGTTTGGCGAAGCCGCCATCCGTGACGGCGCGTCGATTGAGCAGTTCCGTGGCGCGTTGCTCGACAAGGTTGGCAGCAAGCCCCTGTCGGTGAGCAACGAGATCGGCATGAGCGACAAGGAAGTGCGTAACTTCTCGTTCGTTCGTGCGATTCGTGCGCTTTCGAACCCGCAGGATCGTCGCGCTCAAGAAGAAGCCGCTTTTGAGTTTGAGGCTTCACAGGCTGCGCAGAAGAAGGAAGGCCGCGACTCGCGTGGCATCATGGTTCCGGCTGACGTTGTGTATCGTGACCTCACGACCTCGACGGCTTCCGGCACTGCGAAGGCTGGCAACCTCGTTCCGACCGACCTCCTCTCTGCGTCGTTCATCGATGTGCTGCGTAACAAGATGGTTCTTAACCAACTCGGTGCGCAGTTCCTCACCGGCCTTTCCGGTAACGTCGCGATTCCGCGCAAGACCGCTGCCTCGTCTGCCTACTGGGTTGGCGAGAATGCGGCCCCGACGGAAAGCACCAACGCTCCGGCGTTCGATCAGGTCACGATGTCTCCCAAGACGCTCGCGGCCTATGTCGATTACAGCCGTCGCTTGATGTTGCAGTCGTCGCTCGACATCGAGACGCTCGTTCGTAACGACCTCGCCACTTCTATCGCCGTTGCGATGGACGGTGCTGCGGTCGCCGGTTCGGGCAGCAACAAGCCGACTGGCGTGCTGAACACCTCGGGCATTGGCTCGGTGACGCTCGGCACGAACGGCGGTGCGCCGACTTGGGCGATGGTTGTGAGCCTTGTTCGAGAAGTCGAGATCGACAACGCGCTTACGGGTGCCGCTTCGTTCCTGACCAACGGTCAGGTCAAGGCGAAACTTGCGAGTACGTCGAAGCAGACGAGCGGTGTCGAGGGTAACTTTATCCTCGGGCCGGACATGAACAACCTCTACGGCTTCCCGATTATGGTATCGCAGCAGGTTCCGTCCAATCTCTCCAAGGGATCGGGCAGCAACCTCTCGGCCATGATCTTCGGCGTGTGGAGCGACCTGTTGATCGGTCAGTGGTCGGGCATCGACCTGATGGCTGATCCGTACACCGGCTCGAAGGAAGGCACGGTTCGCATCGTGGCGTTCCACGACTGCGACTTCGCAGTGCGTCACCCCGAGTCGTTTGCCGAGTGCAACGAGATCGTCACGACCTAATAGTGATTGATCTAGCCGCATATCAAGGTCGCCATCGAGGGCAGCGTTGTGCCGTCCTCGGTGGTGGCCCCAACCTGATAGAAGATATCAGGTCGGTGCGGCATCGCCTCTTGAGGGAGGGCGTGTTGATTGGAGTGAATCAGCACGCTCTCCTTCTTAATTTGGAGTACATCGTTTATCAGGACAAAGAGTTGTGGCCGATATTGCAGGGCCACGCTCCGGTGATTTCGCACCACAAAGATGCGTGCGATATTTGGTCAGGCATTGTTCCTGACTTTGGATTCTCCGGCGGTACTGCGGTCTGGATTGCCGACTACCTCGGATTCGATGAGATTTATGTTTGTGGTTGCGATAACTACATGACCACGCGCCGGTACTGGCACAGTAAGTTAGGCGATATGCGAGTCGAAGAAGGCATTTCGAATATCAATGCGTGGATAAAGGTTCGCGATTACATGAAAGAGCCTGACAAGGTTTTCGTCGCTTCGGGTTGTCTCACAAAGGTATTTAAGCCGTTATGAAAGTCGAAATGATCCGCTCCCGTCTTTACAACGGGCAGACCCTAGAACGTGGTCGAGTGGTCGATGTAGATACGACGTTTGGGAAATGGCTGATCGGTCGCGGTATGGCGGTCGAATACACACGCCCCTCCTTCTTCTCTCAACCGGAGGCTCCGAAGCGTGGACGACCGCGAAAAGGAGATTGAGAAGTATCGGGGCGTTTATGCCCGATATGATCACTACGGGATGTCGGACGACCGACGCGACCCCGTATTAAAGGCTATTAGCGGCCTTTCTGGGTCATTTCTTGACGTATCTTGCGGTAGGGGCGAGTTAATGGCAGCCGCCTCTAGAATCGGCTTTAAGCCCGTTATAGGCACCGAGGCGGTTCCAGAGTTATGCAACGAAAACGTCCATCAGGCGGTCATTACTGATCTGCCTTTTGAGGATAAGTCATTCGACGTAGTGACCTGTATTGATGTGATCGAGCACATCCTAGAGCCGGACATCGTGCCGGGACTTCTAGAACTTGAGCGAGTCTGTGGTGGCGTTTTGATTATCGCCGCCGCCGATTATCCGACGTTCTGGGATGGGGTAAACCTCCACCCCTCTGCTAGACCCTATCCTGCATGGGATTTGCTTTTTAGACAGACCTTCTCGGGATCAGTGACTCGAATCGGCCCGACCTCTACGAGCGAAATGTGGAGCGTGCGTTATGGCGGTGTATAACCAATTCGATACGGATGCTTTCTTTCGCGATGCAGCGGTTTGGCTGATTTATAAAATTGGCAAAACTCGCCATGCGATCCGTGGGATTCTCGATTCGCCTTATCAGGGCGTGACAATAGCCGAGGCAGAGTTCGCCTCCGAGCGCATCACCGTGGTATTGCCGTCCGAGAGTTTGCCGGTTGAAGCAGCCCCGGGCGACAAAGTAATACATGAATGCGATACCTATACCGTGCAGGAAATTCAGCCTGACGGCACAGGCGTAACGACGTTGATTCTAGAAACCTCTACCGATCTGGATGCGCCATGACATTCGAGAGCAGTTTTGATCGAGCATCGATGTTCTCGCCCTCTGATTGGGGCCGAAAAGCCGTTTATAAAAACAAAGGTAAGCGGTTTACGATTAATGGCATCTTCGATAGCAACTATCAGTTAGTTGACGTTGCCGAGGTTGGTTTCAGCAGTAGCACGCCGATCTTCACGATCCCGACCGCTGCGCTTCCTTGCAAGCCTGTAGTCGGTGACTTGCTCTTTATCGACTGCGATCAATACACCGTTCGTAACTTTAAGGCAGACGGCACAGGCGTGACCGTATTGGTTCTCGAGTTTGCTACCAGACTTGAGATTGCAGAGGAAAACAACCTCTTGCTGCAAGACGGTACAAATATGCTGCAAGAGAGCGGCAGTTTCATTCTCCTAGAGACAGGTAATCCGTAATGGCTCACGCACGCAAACAGATTCGCGATCAAGTCGTTACGATTCTGACTAACGCACAGGTCGCAGATACGATCTCGAAGTCTCGCGTTTACCCGATTCCTGCCAACACGGTTTCTATGGCATTGGTGTACACAAATACAGATTCCGTATCGCAGACCACCTTAACGTATCCGCGCAAGTTCGACCGAGAGATGATGCTAATCATCGAATGCGTAGCGCGTGATTCAGACTATCTTGATGACCGACTCGACAGACTATGCGAATCGGTCGAAAACGCTATCGGAGCGGATAACACGCTCGGCAGCGTTGTAAAGGATTGTATCCTCATGGATACACAAATCACGCTCGACTTTAGCGGTGACGCGCCGATAGGGTCAGCGAGAATGCAGTTCCGAGTTTCCTATCGGACTGCGGAGACTGACGCAGGAACTATTATTTCGTAAGGAGTATTTATGGCAAACCATCATGGCTCGGAAGGGCTTGTTAAGACCGGCGCTGGCTCCGCAACCGTGGGCGAAGTGACCGGATTTTCTTTTACCGTATCGGCAGAATACGCCGAAGATACGACTCTGTCGGACACGGCAAAGACTTACAACACGACTGCAATTACGTCGTGGAGTGGAACCGTTACGGCTTTTTGGGATGAGGCGGATACTGGACAGACTAACTTCTCGACCGGCGCAAACGTCGATCTGAAGTTGTATCCAGAGGGCGCAGTTAATCCTGATACCTATTACTACGGGAATGCTCTTGTCACAGAAATTACGCGCAACGTGCAGCGTGGCGCAATTACAGAGATCACTTTTAACTTCATCGGTAACGGCGCATTGACGACCGGAACTGCGGCATAAGGAGTAATTAGCATGGCAAATCATCACGGTTCAGAAGGTCTTGTTCGTGTCGGCTCAAACACCGTTGCGGAAGTGACCGGCTTTTCTTTTACTGCTAGTGCAGAGTACGCCGAGGACACTACGCTCTCGGATACTGCAAAAACCTACAACACCACCGCGATTACTTCGTGGAGCGGTTCTGTGACGGCATTTTGGGATGAGACGGATACCTCCGGTCAGGTCGCGATGGCTCCTGGTGCAAACGTCGCTCTAGTGCTTGCACCGGAAGGCATTGATAGTGGCGATACCCGCTACAGCGGTAACGCTTTGATTACGGAAATCACCCGCAACGTGCAGCGCGGAGCGATCACCGAGATTACGTTCAACTTCATTGGAAACGGCACACTTACGGCAGCAACTTCTTAATAGCGAGGTTTTATGAATTGGAAAGAACAGGCGAAGGCGCAATTCGCGGAACGGCGTAAGCCCGACACGTTGGTTGCGATCCCTGTACCGGCTTGGAATACCACAGTGTATTTCTGGCCGGATATGACCTTGGCAGAGCGGCGTGAGATTTTCATGCTCGCAAAGCAAAAGGGCGACGAAACCATCCTTGACTTGGAGGCTATGGCGATCACCTTGATCGTTAGGGCTAGAGACAAGGAAGGCAAGAGAATGTTCAGCAAAGCAGAACGCATCGAACTGCTTAATGAATATGACCCCGACGTAATGGCGCAGATTGTTTCAGCGATGAATACTGCTCCGGTTAGCGTCGAGGATGCCGAAAAAAACTGATTGAGGACGGGCATCTCCGAGCGATTTACGCTCTCGCGCTACGGTTGCACGTCCTCCCAGATCAGATTTTTGAGATGACAGAGAGCGACTTTTATCATCTTCTAGCCGCCTGTAAGTTAGAGGCAGAGGATCAGGAGCGAGCATGGCGCAAGCACAATTCGCGTTAACCGCCGTAGACAAAACTCAAGGCGCAATCAATTCGGCGATGCGCGGATTGAAAGGTCTGGGCGAACAAACCTCGATCCTCAAGAGAGCGTTTGCTGGTATCGGTGCGGTAGCGGTCGGGCAGTTCTTGACCCGTACCGCTACCGCTGCAATCCAGTACGGCGACGAACTGCAAAAGGCATCTATAAAGTCAGGGGTCGCGGTTGAGCAACTCTCTGCCCTTGCCTACGCAGCAAAGCAATCTGACATTGATTTAGGCTCTCTCTCGGAAAGCCTAAAGAAGATGCAACTTGCTTTGTCGCAAGCGACTACTGGCGGCAAAGAGCAGAAGAAAACGCTCGATGCTCTTGGCATATCTCTAGAGGATATTAAAAACCTAAATGCTGATGAGCAGTTTATTCTGATCGCGCAGCAGATTAGTTCTCTCAAAAATCCAGCCGATAAAGCCAGAGCCGCTACCGAACTTTTTGGTAGAGCGGGCGCAAACCTTTTGCCGTTGTTCGAAGATGGTGCAGAGGGCATTCGCAAAGCAACAGAAGAAGCAAAAAATTTAGGTTTTGTTTTAGGAAGCGAGCAAGTAAAAAAACTTGCTGATGCTGATGATGCTTTGAAACGACTCGGCTCATCTTGGGATTCTTTTGCTGCAAATCTAATATCTAAAGTCTCTCCGGCGCTTACTGCCATCCTCGATCAACTCTCTGGTGCTGCTAATTTAACTACAGAGGGATTAACGAATAGGCTTGATGGTCTTCAACTTAAAACTATTGAGATTGGAAAAAAATTAGGAAATGCTTTGTCATTAGGCGTTAATGTCAAGGGACGACAAGAGGCTATTGATAAGTTCACACAAGAACTTTTAGACCAAAACAAAAGACTCTCAAACGTATTAGATCAACTTGAGCCAAAATCAATTACAGAAAAAAAGGATCAGGCTGAAGCAGAAGGATATAACGATTCTGAAAATGCTATAAAGGCACTAGAACAAGTCACTATTACATCTGCTCGCGCTATGGATACTGCGATGCAGGCTTTCTATAAGAATTTGTCTGCTTCTGCTTTTGCTTCATTTGACGATCAAATAAGAAAGTTTGCGCAAATAGAAGCCGCTCTTAATGAGTTGTTTCAATCTCAAAAAATCTCATCGTCTGAATTTGTAAATGCTTGGGATGTTGCATTCAACGAATTGCAAAATTCATTTAAGAATATACAAGATTCTGTCGATCCACTTGTTGTTGCAGACAAGTTTGATAGATTTGGGCAACTGCTGAATTCTTTTTCTTCGCAAAACAAAGCCGTTGCTGAAGAAATAAAAACGGCTTACAACAATGCGTTAGATGCAATCTTGCCGGGAGTGCAAATTACATCTAAAAAAGTTGTGCCTGAAATGTCGAGTTCCATGAAAGCGATGAATGAGTTTGCGCGTACTGCGGCATCAAATATGCAGAACGCCTTTGCTCAATTCTTGTTTGATCCATTTAAGGATGGATTGAAGGGAATGCTATCGAACTTTGTCAATATGCTGCGTCAGATGGTCGCACAGATTGTCGCGCAACAAATCTTGCTCGCCTTCTTCCGTATGTTTACAGGCGGAACTGGCTTCATGGCTGATTTCGCTAACGCAGCGGTCAATTCAATAGAAGGCAAGGCAATCGGTGGCCCTGTCTCGCAAGGCACTCCATACATTGTTGGAGAGCGGGGGCCGGAACTCTTTGTGCCAAACTCGAGCGGCTCTATTGTGCCGAACAACCGAATGGGTGGAGTGACTGTGGCTCCGGTTTATAACATCGATGCGCGTGGTGCTACGGCTGACCTTCAACAAGCCCTGCCCGGGATTCTGAAGGAAAATAATCGTAGAATCTTCGACGAACTCGACAGACGTTATGGGATAGGCCGATGACAGACTATGTACTTCCGCCGGATATCGTCGCCTCAAGCGTAGAGTGGACGCTGCTCGATAATACCGCCGTCTTTGTTTCCCCGCTCTCTGGGGCTACGCGCACCGTCTCCCGTCCCGGGCTGCGATGGGGCGTTAGAGCCATCTATAGAGCCGTATCAGGGCAGAAACGGCGAAGGCTGCTCTCTCTCCTCGCCGCTCTCCGTGGTCGCTCTAATCGCTTGTACTTCACAGACCCATCCTATGTGCTTGCCGGATCGCTCGCTTGCCCGGAGTTGCTCTCGAACAATGCTGCGACCGTAGACACGACCGGATGGACTTCGAGCAACGCCGAGTTAGTGCTTTCTGCCGATAGTCATTTTGGGTTGAGACTTGCCAGAACAGGCGTAACGGCTGATCGATATGCTTATCAGGCTGCCGCAACAACAGTCACCTCGGCTCCCTATGCCGTTCGGATGCTGCTCTACGCGGGTCGTGGAAATGCAAGAGCCTCGATAGAAGCCGGTACAACGCAAGGCGCGACCGATGTTCTCAACGGAACAACTCGCACGGCTGACGGTTACTATGTCGAGAGTTTTGCTGCCTCTGGAACCTCGACGCATTTTTCTTTCCACGATTACATCTCTGGTCGCGCAGCGGGTAATTTCCAGTTCCTTTCGTGGGTATCCGCAGCCCGTTGCGTCCTTGTTAACGGCGCATCGCAAACGGGTAACAAACTCATCGTAGACGGTTTGCCAGCCTCGACTTTAGGCGTTGCTAGGGCCGGTGATTTGTTCGAAGTGAACGGCGAACTTAAGCGACTCACCGCCGATCTTAATTCCGATGGCTCTGGCAACGGCTATATGATCTTCGAGCCGTCGTTGCGAACTGCTCCGGCTAATAACGCGCCTATTATTTTCCGCTCTCCGATGGGCAAGTTTATGCTTGGCTCCGACTCTACGAGTTGGGATACGCGACCGGGCATCATCTCTGACATTGAAATCAATCTAATCGAAGACATCACATGACACGGTTTGTATCAAATACCAATGCAACAGAAGCCGATAAATCTTCAATCATTGCTGTCGTTCTTGCTGACCTCGATTTTTCGTCTGGTGTGGTTCGTATCCATGACGGTGCTGGTACTCTGGCTTTTGGTGGTAATAATTACCTTGGAGTGGGACAGTTCGGTGGAGTAGACGTTATCGATGAGAACGTCGATATCGTTGCTCGCGGCGTAAAACTTACGCTCTCTGGAGTAGATACGACGTTCATCACCCCAACGATGAGTGAGGTTTACCAGAACAGAACGGTTGTCATCTATCTAGGATTTGTGAGTCAATCAACCGGCGCACTGATCGACACTCCAGAAACGATCTGGGAAGGTCGCATGAATCAGATGACCATAAACCTTGATAAAGGGCAAGCGGTCATCGAATTGACTTGCGAGCACCGTCTACGTCGTGAACCTCGAGTTGCTCGTTATACGAATCAGGATCAGCAAGTTATCTATGCCGGTGATCGATTCTTCGACTTGACCCATGCCATACAAGGTTTCGTCGGCAAGTGGGGGTCGAGAGATACCGGCTACGGCTCGAATGTTCCATTCACTGGCCCAGTTATCCCGCAGGTAGAGCGATGACCCGTCGAGAGGATTGGCTGCATCAAATGTGGTCAACCATAGAGGCGCATAAGGATCAGCCTTTTGCATGGGGCAGTAACGACTGCTGCTCTTTCTCTGCAAAGGTCGTCGACGCGATGTGCGATTCTAATTTTGCCGAGCAACTCTCCGAGAAATATAACGACGAAGATTCTGCTATTCGATACATAGTCGAGGAAGGCGGGATGCAAAAAGTAATCTCGACATACCTCGGGCAATCAAAGGTTGGTCGTGCGCAGCGCGGCGATGTCGTGCTTTTTGAAGGCGCACTAGGCGAAACTCTTGGGATATGTGTCGGCAACACGATTGCCTCGGTTAACGATTCTGGGGTCGTTTACTTTCCTCGATCTGAAACCATTTGCTACTGGACTATATAAATGCCTCAAGCAGTATTTTCAGCAATCTTAAAAGTAGCCGGTACGGTTGCGTATGCTGCTGCATATGCGACAGGTTCTGTTGCTGCTGGCTATGTTGCCGGAACTTTTTTTGCTGCTGCTGCTATCGGCGGTAGTCTTTATGCTCTTAATAAGATCACGCTTTCGCTCATTGGGATTCCTAAAGTAAGTAAGCCACGCAACGACGTAGAGTTTAGCGGCACTGTTGAGCCTCGTCGTATCGTGTACGGTGAGAATCTTGTTGCCGGCATGAACGTAATACCGCCGATGACTTCCGGCACTAATAACGAATTCCTGCATCAAGTTCTTGCAGTTGCAGGACATGAGTGCAATCAATTAGGCACGATTTATTTTAATCGATCTACAATCGGAACGATCAGCGCTATTACGGGAAGTGTTAATGACGGCAAGGTCACAACCGGAACTTATAACGGAAAAGCATGGGTTCGGCGTTATACAGGAACAATCACACAGACCGTAGACTGGAAACTTTCACAGACTTTCCCGACGCAGTGGACAACTAACCATCGTGGTCGCGGCGTTGCCTATATCGCGTTGACCTATCAGTTTGACGAAACGGTATACAAGACAGGAAAGCCAGAAGTAACTTGCTTGGTGCAAGGCAAAAAGGTTTATGACCCTCGCCTCGATTCTACGAGAACTGGCGGCAGTGGATCGCAGCGTGTGGATGACCCAACGACTTGGGCTTACTCAACGAATCCCGCTCTCTGCCTTGCTGACTATCTGCTCGACAATAAACTTGGGCTTGGCGAGAGCGACGATAAAATCGACTATGACCTCGTCATGGATGCTGCTGATATCTGCGACGAACTTGTAAACATTCCTGGCTCTTTAACTCAAAAAAGATACACCTGTAATGTCATCCTTATCGCGACCGATCGCTTTGAGGAAAACATACAAGTGCTTGCACAAGCCATGGCGGGTGTTTGCTATTACTCCGGTGGCAAGTGGCGTATGTATGCAGGGGCGTGGTCATCTTCTGCTTTCACGCTTGGCGATAATGATTTAATCGAGGGCGGTTTAAGCGTAACAACCGCCTATCCGTACAATCAGCGTTATAACTCGGTTCGTGGTCAGTTCATCAACAAAGATCGAAACTGGCAGCCGATGGAATATCAGCCGGTGATAAACAATACCTATATCACCGAAGACGGAGAGCAAATCTGGTTTGAAACTGATTTTGCTGCTTGTACCAATGAGTACGAAGCGCAACGTCATGCAATCCTGATTTCCCGTCGCAGCAGAAACGGTCAGGTTGCTACCGTTCGTTGTGGGCTTTCTGCCTATAAGATTCGACCATTTGAAACCGGAACCGTGACGTTCTCGGAGATCGGTTGGACTAACAAGACAGTTCGCTGCGAAGGATGGAAATTTGACCCGTCAGGTGCGGTTGATTTAATCCTTCGAGAAGAAGCCTCGACTAACTGGACTGACCCAGCAACCGGAGACTACGAAGCCCCGACAAGCGTTACCGACCCGACTCCGACAGACTATAAACCGCTCTCGGCTTCTGGGTTAACTGCCAAAAACTTAACGTCAGGATTCAATTTAAGTTGGACGGCTCCGGCAGTATTTCCGGTCGGTGCTGTTTATGAGATATGGGAACATACCTCGATCACGCCGTTTAGTAGCGCATCGAAAGTTTGGACAGGCAATACCACATCGGTATTTATATCGAAAACCGATACGACGACTCGTTATTACTGGGTTGTTGTTCGATCAAAAGACGGCGTAGCCTCTGACGAATTCCCAATCGGCAACGGTGTGGCGGCAGGGGCGGCTTCAATTTCCACCACACTTGCAGCCAGTAGCGATCCGTCATCGCTCTCGAAAACCGACTCCGGCGCAAGCATTACGAGTGCCAATACTACGGTCACGGCTACCGGCGGTACGACTCCGTATACCTATTCATGGGTGAGAACCAGTGGCTCGGCTTTAATCTCTGCCAATAGTGCATCGGCGGCAACGACCTCGTTCACCGGAACCACGCTCGCCTCTGGCACTACCTATGAGGCTTTGTTTACTTGCACAGTGACAGATAACGTCGCGGCAACCGCTACCGCTACCGTTACCGTATCGCTCACCCGTACCGGAATGTCTGCCTCGGCATCACCGAGTACGTTGTATGAACTCTCTACGAACGCAAACATCACCTCGGACAACACCACGGTAACACCTACCGGCGGAGTGGCTCCCTATACCTACTCATGGGCAAAAGTTTCCGGCGATACCCTGACGTTAAGCAACGCCTCGGCAGCGACCACTAACTTCTCGAAAAACGGCATCCCAGAATGGGAATTCGTTTCGGCACTTTATCGATGCACGGTAACTGATAGTTCGTCACCCGCTCTAACGGCTACCGCTGATGTCGATGTCACCCTAGAACGTGAAGGAAGTGGCCCACCGCCATAATTTTTAACTTGGAGATGAGTATGAGTACACCACAAAGAGCCGCTGACGTTGCGGCAGGAGTATCGGTCGCGGCAGCAGGAACGAGTTGGGTTTCACAGGCTAATGAGGTTGTAAGCCTTGTTGGTAGCGTGATCGCTATCATGGCCGGTATAGGCGCGATTATTGTTCATTTCCTTAACGTACGCGATAAGTTAAAGGACAAGTCATGATCGAGATGCTCGGCGGCGGTGTAGTGGGTAGCGTCCTTGGTGGCGTGTTTCGTCTCGTTCCCGAGTTTCTTAAAGCCTATGACCGAAAGAACGAGCGGCAGCACGAACTGTCTATGTTTGACCGCCAGTGCAAACTTGAGGAGCAGCGCGGCGCACAAAAGTTAGCCGAGATCGGTGCGGCTCGAGAGGCGGCTATCGATACCGGCGTGGTCGAGTCGTTCAAAGCGGCTATCGATCAGCAGACAGAGATGGTTAAAGCCGCAGGAGGTTGGGTTGCCTCGCTCTCCGCCTCGGTGCGCCCTGTAATGACCTATTACATTCTCGCTCTCTATGGCGCAGTCAAGACGGCGGTGATCGTCAGTTATGCGCAATCTGGCATGACCCTAGTTCAAATCCTGCCGATGGTCTGGGGCGTAGATGACATGGCCCTGCTCTCTGGCGTGGTGAACTACTGGATTCTCGATAGGACGCTTGCCAAGCGCGGGTTATGACCGACCTCTCTATCGCCATCGCGCTCTGTAAAGAGTTCGAGGGATTCCGATCAAAGCCCTACATCTGTCCTGCCGGAGTGCCGACTATCGGCTATGGCAGCACGCGCTACCTTGACGGGCGTGTAGTTACATTAACTGACCCCTTGATTACTAAAGAAGAAGCCGAACGAATCTTGCTTGGTCAGATACAACGCGACTTCTTGCCGGGGGTTTTGCGTAACTGCCCTGCTCTTATCTTACGTCCTCGCGCACTTAACGCCATCGTTGACTTTGCCTATAACCTTGGAGTCGGTAGATTGCAGTCGAGTACGCTGCGTCGAAAGATTAACGAGCAAGATTGGGAAGGGGCAAAGGAACAACTCATGCGATGGACTCGCGGCGGCGGTCGCGTATTGCCGGGACTCGTTCGTCGTCGTCAAGCCGAAGTCGCTCTCCTATAGGTGCAAAAATGCGATCCGATGGCATTCCAAAGTCGTTCCAACTCGCAGGGCATACGATCGAAGTGCGATCAGTACCGAGTCAGAAATGGAAGCACGGAAAGGACTGCGTCGGCATTTGGCTTCCAGAGCATTACAGAATCGAGATACGCGCTAGCCTTCGTGGGAGTAATCGTCAGCAAGTATTTACGCACGAACTGATCCACGCAATGCTCGACATCGCCGGTCACGATGACTTGAGCCGTGACGAGCAACTTGTGGATCGTCTAGGGCATCTGCTCCAACAGGCGATGGTTACGTTCTCAAACGAATGAAACGTCATCTCATCATCCCTGACGCGCAAGTTAAGCCCGAGTCGCGCACAGAGCATATCCATTGGGCTGGCGAGGCCATCCTAGAATACAAGCCCGATGTCGTGATCTGCCTCGGAGACTGGTGGGACTTGCCGAGCCTAAACAGCCACGCCGAGAAAGGCAGCATTGAGGTCGAGGGTAGGCGATACGAAGAAGATATCGCAGCCGGTAATGCGGCGTTCAAGATTCTTGATTCGTACTTTAAGAAAACCCGCAGCAAGTCATGGCATCCAAAGAAAGTATTTCTCGAAGGCAACCATGAGAATCGCGCCAACCGTGTCGCCAACAACGACCCGAAGTTCAAGGGGATTATCGGTTCGCAGAACTGCCAGACGCTTGATTGGGAGCGGCATCGATTCCTAAAGATCGTGGAACTCGACGGTATTAAGTACTGCCATTACTTTCCGAATCCGTTTAGCGGCAAGCCTATCGGCGGCACGATTGTTAATCGCCTCAACGCCATCGGTTCCTCGTTCGTACAGGGCCATCAGCAGGGCTTCTTGTACGCGAGCAAACAGTATCCCGACCACGTTAAGCACGGACTCGTTGCAGGACGTTTCTACCTAGAGCATGAGTCATATCGTCCTGACGATGTGCAGAGCAACGAGTGGAACGGTATCGTCGTGCTAAACGATGTGAGGAAAGGAGACTATGACCTTATGCCGCTGCGCATGGACTACTTGAGGCGCAAATACAAATGAGAAAAATCGACGAGGTCTACGAAGAACTCGCATGGTCGGAACCCGATATGTGCCAGAACTGCATCTGGTTCTGCCCATGGAACGGACAGGGATGGGGATGCAGTCACGAAACCGTGTTCGATCTACTCGAGGGCGAGTGCAAGTGCGAGGGGCGGTACTTCAAGCAACGCCGCCCATGGAAGATTGACGGAACTATCGTCTCGCCTTGAGGATCGCAAACTCGCGCAGGATCAGGTTAGCCTCTCTCTCGAAGCCCCGCTGACGTAAGAAATAAATCACTTCCTCGACCGTCTCCGGCTGCTTCTGCCCAAATCCCCACGGCAATCGCTTTAATTCTTGCTCCCACGCCCCGGGAGGCGATTCGTTATCTACAGCCATGTCATTGATACTCCTATCGTGACCCCTAACGCTACGCCGACAAGCGCAGAAATTATTGCGCCGAAATAGCATTCGCTCTGCAATTCGTCAACTTCTTTTTTTAATTTCTCGATGATTGCTTTCTGCTCCGCGATAACCTCACTTGATTTCTTACTCACCAGTAATCCCTCCCGCCTCTTTTAGCCGCCCACATCGGTGGCGGTACTCGTCGCCATTCATGCCGCATCGTTTCCCGAGTCATTCGAAACCACTTTCGCAGCGCGACGACTATCCCGTAAATCCCTAGCGACGCTAATATCAGTAACAGTAGCCACTTCATATTTTGCTTCTCCGGTTGCGTTGCAGTATTCGCAAGGGTAAAAATCCCCCTCGAAATCTTCTAGCCATAACCTACCTTGGCAGCATGGGCAGTTCATTTAGGCTTTCGCAGTATCTTTCTGCGCCCCGCTCGGCTCATACAAAGCGATTGCAGTTTGCGATGATCGAGGTCGAGTACATCACAAATCCAACGCATCGATCCTTTCTCATGTGAATCAGAAAAAATCCAATGCGCGGCCCCGCCTCTTTCCCCTCGGTGTTCCATCTCTGCGATAGCGTGCTTCAGTACCGCAGCCCATAGCCGTCGATACGGCGTGTCATCGATTACCTTTTCCACTTTGTCTCTCCGTTTCATCAGTTCCGGGTTCATACACAAAATGCGAACAATCCAAGTTCGCTAACCAATCCCATAGCCGACACCATAACTTACCCTGCTTATCGACCGACCATTTACAGGAAAAGCAAGTCAAGCGATGCCCTCCTTCCGTAGTTGTGCAATCGTTCTCGCCATGCCTTCAAGGTGAGCAAGACGAACATAGTCTCTATCGAGGTCGGTATGCGACCGACGATCAATCGCATCGTGGCAGGACGAGCAAGCCCATGCGCCGAGTAGATCGTCAGCCTTGATCCCCATTCCGCTCAACCCTGCCATGCGAATATGCGCAAGCACGGTCGTCTCTGGGTTGTGGTTACAAATATCGGGAAGCCTGACCATGCAGGGGCGACCTTTTGCTGCGTTGCGTAGGTTCATAAAAACTTTAGGAACTCCGGCCCTATCTCTCTCGTATGCTCTGGATCGTAACTACTCGGTACGGCTAGGCTCCACGCCTTGTCGTAGTCGAGATACCCGTAGATGATGACCTGTCGGCACTCCGGCATGATCGGCTTCGCCACGAATAGTACTAGACCCTGCCCGAGTTGCTTCTTTCTGACTGCCGCAGTCTCTTTCGTGCGAAGTCGCCTCACCTCGATATTCGTCCCAACGTCTGCTGCCTTGCGATACTTGCCATGCTCGCTACGGTGCCAAACGTGGCCCGACCAGAACCGATTGGCATACTTGGCTACGGCTAACTCCGCAACGCACGCTGCGACCTGTGCCGTCCTGTCATCTTCCATACGATCTCGCTTGTAATACGCCGCATCAGGGTTTCCCCAGTTCTCGATATACCGTCTCGCGCCAACGTGAGAAGCCCATTCGTATTCCCATGGATTCAGATCAACAACCGGTCTATCCATAGTTCGGCTCCGGTATGACGATGCCCATATTCGCGCACCGTTGGCTAATCTGTTCTAGGTACTCCATAAACTCCGAGCGCGTCATTCTCGACGTTCGCTTTAGCGGTCGTAGTCGCTTACGCCCCATGCCTTCGAGCGTCTCCCATCCGTAGATTTCCCCGAGGAAGTATTCGTGCAAGTCATCGGCTAGCCATCCTCGAAGCATCTCGCCTCCCGCCTCTAGGATCGCCGGATACACCACGCCCCATAGGTAGGCATTCTGCTGATTCGTGCGCGGCTTCTTAAATTCTTCGACCGTGACTTGCCACGCCTTCGACTCGTCGATATCTCGCACAAGGACAGCCACCGCTTGCGCGATGGCCTCCTTGCTTGTGCGTTTAGGGAATATACGTCTCATCTGCGCTACCTGACCTCACGCGACCGTGCCTCTCCAGACTCCGCCATATCTGCCAAAATCCACAACACCCCGCCGCGCCACATCATTCCATCCGTTCCTGATCTGACTCACCTTATGGCTGCATTTTAAACCGTTCCCCGCCGGATCTAATCTGCCGTTCCCGATCCGACCGCAACATACCTCAATCACCGATCCACGCCTCATCTGTCGCATCTAACCTTAAAGAATGATTCTCTATGCTGAATCATTAACTAACACGATGCTCTATCCGCTCATGTATCGAGCGAACAGTCGTTAGTAAATTTTCGATTTCTGCCTCCATTTGGAGAGCAGAAGCAAGATGTCTGGCTCGCTCAAGCATCGATGCTACTCGAGAAAATTCTTGCAACAACGCTTCTCTCGCTAGTTCTTCATCGTTTCTTAATCGATTGAGCGACACATAACCTTGTGACTCTTTTGCAGCATTCGGATCACGCACATAAAAAACAGTTGAGATCGTTCTTGATTCTGTTTTTATTTGTACCTTGACGCTCGAAATGAGTTTGCGTGCCTGATAAAGCCGGAACGAATGAGCCGCTTCGGTATCATCCCAAGTAAAAGCATCATGCAACACCGACTCTGGATTTTTTGCAGCCTCGATAACGGCCTCTGGAGTTAAAACCCCAGAAGCCGCCTCGATTTCCTGCAGGGCTTTGAGTTTAATGTTTTCCATTACGCTACCACCTTGAAGCCGCGACGATTCACTTCGGCTTTATACCAAGAGAGAAGATCAGCAGACTGATCGTCATAAGGCACAGGATTCTGTAACGCTTCGTCCTGTACTTCTCGGCCCTCGCTCATCAGCGAGATAAACTCTGGATCATCGGCAGAGCAAAGCCTATATCGTCCATACGATCCAGAACCTTTCTCTACTCGCCAATCGCCTATTCCGGCCGTTACGCCTCCGGCTGCAAGACAGTTAGCAACACTAGTTGCATTAAGCATCGGGCGAGCAAACTTGATCGTCAGCGAACAAGCCCACTTTGGCACGATTGCCCTTGTGCGAACGTCTGGTGTGCGGTTGATGTCAGCGGATCGAGTGACGGCCATAAATAACTGCGGCGTTCCGTAAACATCTAAACGATCATCTTGCACATAAACTAATCGACCCATCTGGGCTTTCTTCGCCCCTGGCAAATCAAGAGCAGCAACCATCATCGCTTTCTTAAACATCACAGATGGAAGTTGCAAACGAGTCGGGCCGTCATTGACTGCAACATAAGGTGAATCTCGATATTCGCGTAGAACATCGTGCTTCACAGATGATGCTTTTTCGGCTGCTGTCTTTTTGCCTTTAGGCATAAGCAATTCTTGTGCGCCTTTATTCGTCATGCGGTTATAGATTAGCGGCGATTCGCCAATAATGCAGACGTTTAACTCGCCTTGTGAAATTTCTAGGATTTGAATTTCAGATTCAGTTTGCTTTTTCATTCGTTTATTTCCCGTATTAGTTGTAGGTTCCGGCTGTTGCTACGGGGCCGGTCTCCGTGAGAGATACATAGCAACTATGCTCCGATGACTCAAAAAGGAATGTTGTCGTTAAATTCGTCTTGCTCAACAGGCGCTTTATTACGAACCGGAGAATCTTTTTTCGCCTCTACCGAGAGGCTCAAGAACTTATCGCCCGTTTTCTTGCTCTCCTTGATCCACGCGGAGAGGTTGTATTCCTCACCGCCGACATTCAACGAGCCGCGATACTGCGGTCGCTTCGGGTTGCCTTGCGGGTCATTCTTAAAGAGAACGCCACGGTTGGTGTTGTCGTATTGCTTTTCCATTACTTTGTTTCCTTGGCTATGCGTAAATAGGCTTTGATCGCTGACCTTTCTCTCGATGAAAGAGCATCGCTAACGGCGATATAGAGGTCGTGATCTGTACTGATCCGCTCATGGACGGCGCGAACGGCTAGCGCGATCTCTTTTTCCTCTGCGTCGAGATCGAACGCTTGCTTAAAATCCGCTATGAACTGCTCCTTCTTTTTCTGATCGATGTTCTTACCTAGATCGCCTCGCGGATCGACGGTAATACTTCTCGGATCGCCGGTAATACTTTTTGAATCGCCCCGACCTTGTGCTGCCTCTGCATCATCATCGGTCTGATAGACCCCGACCAATGCAGCGAGGGCGTAACGTCTCGCATACGAGATACCCGACCCCTGACTCTGTGCGGTCGCGTCTTTCGTCAGGATAGGCATATATCCTCGTATCCACTCCCCGCTACTGTGCGCGAGTGTGGTAACGAGCATCGTGCCGTGTCGCGTCGGCTGCGTGGTCTGAATTACCGACAAGCCGTTAGAGGTAAGAGGCTTGCGACAAGCATTCCAGACCGACTCCAGATCGGCGTACTTGCTCTTAAAAAACGGGTTAGCCGAATCTTTAACGGCTCCCGTTATATCTGCTTGCGCCTTGGCTAGTGCAGCCGCTAGCGCACCAATCGTTTGTGATTGATTCACTTTTTTACTCCGTTGACTTTGTTTAGGATTTCTTCGATCTCGCGCAAACAAGTTTCTAGGGCTGCGGAGAGGCGTCGGTTCTGCCTCGCGTCAATCGTTAGACTCTCGTTCGCGGATTCTTTAAGACGCTGCATTCGCATCTCGAATTCGTATCGGGCTTCTTCTTCGGCTTTCTGCCAGAAATCATCGTTGCTCATGTGTCTCTCCTGCGCATGAGTGACCATCGCAAGGTTCGACGATTGCAGCGATTAGGAAAACGAGAAGGATGATGGCGATAGCGGGCCACACCGATTGTTTATTCGTAGTCATGTGATTCTCTCCACTGGTCGAACGCAAGGTCTGCGATGTAGTCGGACTCGGATGCAACGATCTCCGGCGCATACTCCGACAACCAATCATCAAGTTTAGAAATCAAAGCGACCTTCGAGATAGGCGGTAGGTCGTCGATCCTAACTTCGATCTCGACCATATCGCCGCCGATGCTGACGATAGTTACCGCATCGAGCGAGTAGGTGTAGGCATCTTCGCCATCGCCTAACACTTCGATATCTACAATCGCTTCGGCTTCTACACCGAGCAACGGGAATGTGATTACGGGTTCGGCTTTCATAGTAGATGCTCCCCTCTGCGACGAGCCTCGCGTACTTCTCCGATGTATTCCTTCACGATCTCGATGCAGTTTTGATAGTCGTGATTGCTCATCGATAACAGATCAGCCTTGATGCGACACGGCACATAGTCCTGACCAATTCCGACCGATTTCTCTGGGTAGTACCCGAGCAACCAAACCTCGCTGATGTCGATGGTTTCCCAGTTGTCCTCGGAGTCGTACTCGAAATCGATCTCAACTTCCCAAACTGTGCCGAGTAAATAGAGCCTTACGTCTGCGGTTGCCATATAACCTCCGGTGAGGGGCGGCTTATGCCGCCACCTCGTTGCCGATCCAAAGGGCTTGCGCGGTATCGAGCATCGCTCGGGCTTCTGCTGATCGATAGTTGGTAAAGGCTTCGTCGAAGTTCCGGTAGAACTTGCCCCAACCTTTCCAAGCGCGATTCGATGCGTTATGTACGACGGCGTTGACGTACTTGCTATTTACCGAAACAGACATCTTCGACTTGCCGCACTGCATCACGACTAGAACGTGGCGACCAGTGTTCGGGTAGATGGCTTCTTTGCTTTCGAGAATCTGAACTTGCATAACCTTCTCCTTTCTGTGGGTCGGGTTGTTTCGTCCCCGATGGATGAACTATACTAAAGCCCTAAACACAAGTAAACCCCCTAGGAGAAAATAAATTGACCCCCCAAGAGGCGATGGCACTTTTCGGCTCCCAGAACAAGATGGCAAAGGCTTTCGGCGTGACCCCTCCGGCGATCCTCCGGTGGCGTAAACAGGGGTATTTCCCCCGAGGCAGGGAGTACCAATTACAGGCTGCTCTGGAGGCTCACAGGGCCGTTTATGGGGCCACCCAATCCCAAGGGACGGCACAGGTACAGGCTAACTAGGAATGGCCCAGAATGGCCCTAAAAGCAAAACCCCGACCTTTTTAGGGGTCGGGGCTTTACTCCGCTACGGGGTGCGGGTATGATCCCCTACGGGGATAGGAGATTGGCGTATGGTAAGGCTAGCCTTTACATCCGTCAATCCCCTATCTCCTCGGCTCTCTCTGGTCGGGGAAACCACGCGCAGAGATGGCTTAAATCTAGACCGGGGCAGCGGGACTCTAGACGCGCAGCACATCGTGAGGAAGCGCGAACCGCATCGAGGAAACTCGACAAAAGTCGCTCACAGCAGGATGGCTCCGAAGGTCATAACTCTGCGTGATTCGTGTAGGCGTACTCCGTCTACACCACGCAGAATTCACCAAAGGTCATACGGGTTATTAACACATATACGGGGAATTACATGACACACCTTGAAGCACTTGAGAAAGCACTTTGGTTAGCAATCACGGCTAAAACCAAGAAAAAAAGCACTCTCGCATTGGAAATGGCAAACGACCTGGCTTACGGTATCTCTAGAGAGGAACTGGAAGTGATTAAAGCCCGAATCGAGAAAAAAATCGGGGGCCACAATGAGCATTGAAAACATCGAAGGACTCGACCGCGACGCATGGGATCGATGGGTTGCTTACCGCAAAGCCATTCGCAAGCCTCTGAAAGACGTATCCATGCACGCAGCGGCACTTAAACTCTCGAAGTATGGGGCCGATCAAGCGGAGGTCGTGAATCAGTCGATCTCGAATCAATGGCAAGGTCTATTCGAACTCCGAAAAGGCAAGACCGACCCGACCGAACCTAAACAGAAAACCGATAAACAGAAAGCCGCCGACCAGCAGATATTTGAGGCTCACCAGTCGCGTAACGAGCGGTTCTGGAACTCGGAGATCGATGACCCGATTATGAAGTTACGCCTCTGCGATGCGCTACTCGCTCGCTATTCTGCTTACGCCGATGAGCCTGATATTCTCGAGCGAATCGAAGCCTTAAAGCCTCGGGTCGCGGAGTTTATTCGGATGTCTGACAAGACAAAGGTTATCGGTGATCCGCACCTCCGCTCGATGGTCGGGCAACTCTTTGGTGAGCGTGGCATCAAGCGATTACAGGCGTGAGAATCCCTAAATTCTCTACGCCTAACCTCATGTGGTGGCGTATCTTCATAGGGCGATTGATAAATACCGCGAGGTCGAGCGATGATTGGGAACCTGAACCGACATACACGATAACGAGATACGATGCGCCACGCCGCCCGACGCGACCTAAACGACGGAGAAATTACCGCAGCAGTAAAGGCGGCAGGGTTCTCGGTGATCGACTACACCAAAGCCGGAATCGGGATACCCGATAAACTCGCGATGAAGTTGCTACCGCAGCCGGGTGACTTCGAGGGGCCGAACTACTTTATCTGTTGGCTAGAGATCAAGAGCAAGAACGGCAAACTCTCCGAGACGCAGCAGTTAGCCAAGAACGTCTGGGAACCTCGCGGGGAGTGGATCGAGGCTAGGACTGCCGAGCAAACGGTACGCGACCTGATCGAGCGGTACGAACTCAAGATCAAGCAGGAATATACGCGATGATCGAGTGGACTCGAGTAAGGCTAGGGCAATGGGGTAAGTGGTGCCGTGGTCGTAACGTCTCGGGATACCCGAGTGCCTCGGCTTTCTTTTGGGCGAATATGGGTGCGAGAGCGTCACAGACAGGAGCCGATGCGCCTAACGATATCGCAGAGATCGATGCGGCAGTGGCTAAAATCCCACAACCATTGCGACAAATCCTAGTGATCTACTACTGCACCACAGGGCCGCTATGGTTTAAGGCAGGGCGGCTCTATATGTCCCGCCGAACTATGATGCGGAGACTTCGCACGGCAGAGGAGAAGGTGCATTTCTATCTGCTAGTTGACGCTGCCCCGAAATAATGCTATACGCTTGCATAATTGGGGTTTATGCACCCCGAAGCCTTTTACGCCTCGACCGGCACACATCCACATGACTACTTGGTATTAAGAGCCGACCACCGAGGCACCTATGCAACTAGACGTTCGTGCTGATCTGCGAGAAGTCCAGAAAATGCTGGTGGGATTGCGAAAGGATCAAATCCCATTCGCCACCGCCTATGCTTTAACGCAAACGGCAAAGCGTGGACAAGCGAATATCCGCCAAACGATGCGAAAGGTATTCGATAGGCCGAAGCCCTATACGCTCAACGGCACGTTCGTGATACCGGCTCGGAAGAATAACCTCGTCGCATATGTCAAGTTAAAGGACGGGTATCCTGGCCCGAGCAACCTAGAAGGCGTGAGAGGTACGGCAGACCAATATCTGCGACCCCAAGTACAGGGTGGCCCTAGGCGGCACAAAGCATTCGAGAAACTGCTAATCAATCGTGGCTTAATGCCGCCGAACTCTTATGCGATACCCTCGAGTGCCGCTCCGGTTGATCGATACGGCAACGTGACCGCAGGATACTTTAATCGGATCATGTCGCAGTTACGGATAGCAACCGATCCGTTATCGAACACGACACAGACTAGCGCAAAGCGATCACGCAAGAAGACGGCAGGATTCTTCGTCGCCTATCCTAATAGGACGGCAACCAAGCATCTGGCCCCGGGCATCTACGAACGTATAGGGCGAGGCATAGGCGGGAGAGTCCGACCGATCTTTCTCTATACGGACAACCCGCCTCGTTACCAGAAGCGGCTAGACTTCAACGGCATTATGACCAGAACGGCAGAGACATTGCTTCCGTACTTCTTCGAACAAGGCTTCAAGATTGCCATGAGGACTGCCCGTTGACCTCGCGGGTCCTCCCACACAAGTATACGGTGGGGGTAATTCGGAC
>Ga0315904_10001938_pt1 | contig 32554 bp, 25 predicted proteins | sample LakEriMetagenome_6_FD_203529 | JGI IMG/M metagenome (GOLD analysis project Ga0315904, IMG submission 203529) | Freshwater fungal communities from buoy surface, Lake Erie, Ohio, United States - Buoy 12 MA120 | ecosystem: Environmental > Aquatic > Freshwater > Lake | place: USA: Lake Erie, Ohio...
GCCGGGAACACCGAGCGACCGGAGCACGCCGGATCGGCCCCGGATGGAAGGGACTGTTCACACTGCGGGCCCTGCGCAGCTGAAGCGGGCGGATTGAAGGATCCGGGAGCGGTTTCAGAGCGATTCCTGAACACTTCCGCGGCGCCCCCGTCGGCCCGGCGGTCCGCCGTTGGTGCGCGTGATTCCGGCGCTGCCGCAGGCATGCTACCTGTGTCAGGATAATTAACCCGACTGGATCCGTGATCCGCTCACGGGCACGCAAAAGCACGCAAAGGCACACGCTGCCCGGCCCCGATGGTGCCGGGAGCAGGTCCAAGGGAGCTGCGGCTTCCCGGGTGCAGACACAGAGAAAACGCAGTGGCCGCAGGAGCGTGGCGACCCGAGAGCGGAGAGCAAAGAACGTCAGAGTCTTACGCGGCTAGCCTCCGCATGTGGAGTGGGTCCGCGGAGAAGGTCTGGGGTCCGCGGAGAAGGGCTGTCCATTTGTGGGCAATGTCCTATGTCCTTTCCTTGGCACCTCGTGGACGCCGAATGGTCTGTCCGATTGTGTCTCGGCGGTCCGCCGTTGGTGCGCGTGATTGCGGCACCGCCGCTGGCAGGCTCCCTGTGTCAGGATAATTGATCAGACTGGATCCGTGACCCGCTCACTCGCACACAAAGACGACCCCGATGGTGCCGGGAGCAGGTCCAAGGGAGCCGCTGTTCCCGGGTGCGGGCGCGGAAAAAACGCAGTGGCCGCACGGGGTTGTTGATTGCGGCGATCACAGATCGCCAACGATTTACGAGGCCGACCTTCGCATGCGGAGAAGGTATGTCCGATAGCGTGCGCGGAAAGGAAAAGGCCTGTCCTGTAGTGTCCACACCTTGTAGTGTCCACACAGTTCGTCGACGACAGAAGGTCTGTCCATCTGTCACCCATGTCCTGTAGTGTCCACACCTTGTAGTGTCCACACAGTTCGTCGACGACAGAAGGTCTGTCCATCTGTCACCCAGTGTCCATCTGTCACCTTCTCATCCTGTTAGAAATTCGTCCCACCGCTTCCATGAGTCATTCTCTAGCAAAAAACAGAATCATGAATACCAAACTCACACTCCTCCCACTCCTCACTCTTCTCGGATCAGGCCTCCTCCATGCCCAGCAGGATGGTCCGCGCGGATATTTGCTCACGCCCGCAGGCACCAACGCCGCGATCCTCGCCAATGTCTTTGTGGATGCCAATCAAACGCCGGATCAAGGGCCTGTCGTGGTGGATAGTGATATTCAGTCTTTTGTCACGCTTCCGCTTTACGCGCACCCGTTGACGATCACCGGGAATGTCGCCTCGGTCTTCGCCGCCCAGCCTATCGGAACGGTGGATGGAAGTGTCAACATCGGCGGCACCACGGTCTCGAACACCAGCAGCGGGCTGGGTGATTTCGCTGTCGGCGCGATGTTCGGCCTGGTCGGGATGCCGGCCTTGTCGGTGGAGGAATACGTAGCCCATCAGCCTGGGTTTTCGCTTGCGGGGGTTATCGCCGTCTCGGCCCCGACCGGAGAATATGATAGCGGAGAGATTTTCAATCTCGGGCAGAACCGCTGGTTGTTCCGTGCGTCGCTCCCGATAGTTTATGCCATGGGAAAATCATTGGTCGATCCCGAACTGACCACTTTCGAACTGACGCCTGCCGTGACTTTTTTCACCCCTAACGAGTCACCATTCGGAGCCAACCGGCAGACCCAGGATCCTCTGTTCCAGGTGGAGGCGCACATCACCCGCAACTTGAACAGCAAAGTCTGGGTGTCCGCCGATTTGGGATATTTCTACGGCGCGGAAGGCACGACCGACGGCGTGAGTGATGACAATGCGCGGATGAACGTGAACCTGGGCGGCACCGTCGGCGTGAGTATCAACGCATCGATGCAGATGCAGCTTTCCTACTCGCATTCGATCATCAACAACGATTTCGGCATGGATGGCCAAGGGGTGCGCCTGATGCTCATCGCGGCATTCTGAAATGTTCTTGTGATCGAATTTCTTCCCCATCCAATAGCATCGACCGATGAAAAAATGCCCGTTGTTCGCCATCGCCGCCTGCTTGGGCGGACTGACTCCGTGCGCAATGGCCCAACGAGCTGACTTGGAAATCGACCTCAAGGCGAGTGATCACAGCGGCGGAGCACCCGCCGAGATGAGTGCAGATGAAACCGCCAAGCAACTGGCGAATCCGAACACGCCGCTGGCCAGCCTTACTTTGAAAAACCAATGGACGCATTGGGACGGCGGTCTGCCCGGTGCGGATGGAGTGGACAGCGCGACGTTTCTCTTCCAGCCGAATTTCCCGTTCCCCATCAACGAAACGGATTCGATTTTCCTACGTCCAGCATTCCCCTTTCTGCTGGATCAACCGGTGGTGGACGCCGCAGGGAATGTCGGAAGCGAATCCGGTTTCGGGGACATGGGCTTGGATTTGGCCGTCGGACGCACCTCAAAAACCGGTCTCATCGCAGCCGCCGGCATGATCGCCGGGATTCCGATTGGCGAGGATGGTCTCTCAAGCGACACTTGGACGCTGGGACCGGAATTGTTTGTCGGCAAGATCTCAAAAAGCGGCGTGCTGGCCATATTCGCCAACCATCAGTGGGATGTCTCCGGCCCGCGCGAAACCAGCCTGACGACGATCCAACCGATCATGACCTACCTTCCGGGTGGAGGCTGGGCCATCGGCAGCAGCCCTTCCATCACCTATAACTGGGAGGCCGAGCAGTGGACGATTCCCTTGCAAATGCAGGTTTCGAAAACGGTGAAGTTCGGCAACACGCCGGTGAAGCTGGCACTCGAGGCCAATTATTACGTCGAGAAATCCAACGCTCTCGGACAGGAGTGGATGATCGGCTTCAACATCACCCCCGTCGTGCCCAACGTGGTGGCGGAGTGGTTCAGCGGAAACTGACGCCCCAATCAGATGATTTTCCCGCCTGTCGAAATCCTTTAACGAAACAACACATGATGAAGACAAAAGCCATACTAGGAATCGCCGCCATTCTGATCTGCTCGATCAGTCAAGCCAGCGCAGAGAAACCAACCATCGAAGCTCGGCAGTTCGACCGCACCGTGCTGCCCATCGCCCCGGAACAAAACCAAAGCGTGGTGGGTTTACGATCGAAGGACTCCAAGGGAGTGTTCCCCCGTCCCGTCACCGCTCCGTCAGGGAGCCCGAACGTGTTGCTCGTCCTGCTCGACGATGTGGGATTCGGAGCTTCCAGCACCTTCGGCGGGGCCATCAGCACGCCAAACATCGACAAGTTGGCTGCCAATGGGCTTCGTTATAACCGTTTTCACACCACTGCGGTGTGCAGTCCGACTCGCGCGGCCTTGATTACCGGACGCAACCACCACACGGCCCACACCGGTGTCGTGATGGAAATGGCCACGGGTTACGATGGATACAACAGCCTGGTCGGCAGGGACATGGCGACCATCGGCGAGATGCTGAAGCTCAATGGCTACAACACGGCCTGGTTTGGCAAGAACCACAACGTGGCGGACTGGGAGTCCACCCAGGCAGGCCCGTTCGACCGCTGGCCGACCGGTATGGGCTTCGAGAAGTTCTACGGCTTCCTCGGCGGCGTGGCGAACAACTGGCGGCCCGCGCTCTATGACGGCACGACGCCGATTGAGCCCCATATTGGCAAGCCCGACTACAACCTGGACTTTGATCTAGCCGACCAGGCGATCAGTTGGATTCAGATGCAGAAAACGGTGGCTCCCGAGAGGCCCTTCCTCTGCTACATTGCCCCCGGTGCCATCCATGCCCCCCAGCACGCGACGCCAGAGTGGATCGCTAAATACAAAGGCAAGTTTGACATGGGTTGGGACAAGCTTCGTGAGGAGACCTTTGCCCGCCAGAAGCAGATGGGCATCATCCCGGCGGATGCGAAGCTCACGCCCCGTCCGAAGGAGATGCCGAGTTGGGATTCGATGAGCGGGCGGCAGAAGAAAGTGATGGCGAGGATGATGGAAGTCGCCGCAGGGCAGCTATCCCAGGTGGACTACAACTTCGGCCGCGTGATGAAGGCTATCGATGAGATTGGCCAGACCGAAAACACGTTGGTGATTTACATCATCGGTGACAACGGCGGCAGTGGCGAAGGCACCCTCCAGGGCGTCTTCAACGACATGAACATCGTCTCCCAGAGCACCGAGACGCTCGAGTATCTCGAGCAGAACATGGACGACATGGGCGGCTGGAAATCCTCGAACCTGTATGGCGTCCCATGGGCCTGGGCGACCAACACGCCGTTCCAATGGACCAAGCAGGTGGCAAGCCACTTCGGCGGCACGCGCAACGGACTGGTCATTTCCTGGCCGAAGGGTATCAAGGCGAGGGGCGAAATCCGCTCGCAGTTCTCCCATGTCATCGACATTGTTCCGACGATTCTGGAAGTGGCGGGACTGCCCCAGCCGACATCGGTGAACGGCACAGACCAGCACCCGATCGAGGGCACCAGCATGGTTTACACCTTCGACGACCCAAGGGCTGCCGATCGCCGCAAGACCCAGTATTTCGAAATCTTCGGCAACTCGGGCATCTATCACGATGGCTGGTTTGCGGGGACCACTCCATTCCGTCTGCCCTGGAGCGGGGTCGGCACCGACGCCGATGTGCTCACGACCAAGTGGGAGCTTTACAACATCGACAAGGACTTCTCCCAGGCCGACGACCTGGCGGGAGAGATGCCCGACAAGCTGCGCGAGATGCAGGTGCGCTTCTATGCCGAGGCGGCCAGGTATAAAGTGCTGCCCATCCAGACATCGGCCGCGGAGCGCTTCGGCGAAGGCATCCGACCGAGCATGACCGGCGACCGCAGGACATTTACTTACACCGCTGGCCTGAAGCGCATCCCGGAAGGCACGGCACCCCCCATCAAGAACCGCTCGTGGAGCATAACCACCGAACTGAGCCTGAAAGGAGACGAGTCGGGCGTGATCATAACCCAGGGCGGAATTCTGGCTGGCTGGGCCCTCTATTTTGAGAAGGGCAAGCCGGTGTTCAGCTACAGCTTCACCAACGGCGAGAGGTGGCGCTTCGCCGCCAAGGAACCTCTGCCCTCCGGCAAGCACAAGCTGGTCATGAACTTCACATACGACGGCGGCGGGATGGGCAAAGGAGGCGATGTTTCCATCAAGGCCAATGAAGTATTAGTCGCAGAGGGACACGTCGGGAGGACGGTTCCCTTCCGCTTTTCGACTGAGGAGACTCTGGATATAGGCGAAGACACCGGCACTCCGGTAGATTTATCCTACGACGTCCCGGCCCGCTTCACCGGTGAACTCGGCAAGGTCGTCATTGACCTGAAATAGCGGCTGAGCAGTGGGCTGGTTTGATCGCCCTGACCGCTCATGATGCTCTCACGGAGCCAAGGATATGGCTGCAGTGGAAATGTGCCTGAGAAGGCCGGTGAAATGTCGTGCGGTTCCGCCCTGTCCAGCGACAATTGGAAATTCCCTTCGCTACAATTGGAATTGACCCCCGGATGTGAGGCGACGGGGGGGGCAACCGGAGCTGGGGTTGCGCACACGAAGCGGGGCTGGATGGAGCCGGGCTGAGATTGTGGCGGGGGCTTTATGGGGTGTTGGCCCATGCCCTTGCGATGGCGTCGCAGGATGCCGATGCTGGTTCGCCGTCAAGAGGGACGATGAGGTAGCGTGAGTGGGAGAGGGAGTCCGGGGCGAGGGATCGGTCGCCGGCCTGGGGAGGGGCGAAGCAGAAGAACGGTTCGGTGGGGTTGAGTCGGACTGGTTCCGGGTGGATGGGGTTCTGCGGGTGGGAGGCGAGGAGGGCTCCGCAGAGGGAGTCGTTGGTGATGCCGCCGACCCAGCACCAGCGGGCGCGTGATTCGTTGCCCTTGGTGCGGTCGGTGATTCCTTCCGAGGTGAGGAAGCGGCAGCCCTTGGTGCCTTTCCATGAGCGGTGGCCGCGGAAGCCGAGACCACCGTAGTGGTATTTTGGCAGTTCCAGGGGTTCGCGGGCGATGACCTTCTGGGTGATGGTGAGGGAGATGCCTGGGAGGCTGGTGGAAGGCAGGATGGCGACGGTGAGGTCCCATGTTTCTGCGAGGACCGGGAGCGGTTGGCCGCTGGTGAGGTCGGTGTAGACGTGCTGGGCGGAGAGCGTGGCGGCCGGGCCGTTGTGCTGTGGTTTGGTGTGGGCTTTGAAATCCACGCGGCCTTTTTTCTGGCCCATGTTCCAGAAATCCGTGTCGCGTCCCTGCCAGCGGCATTTCGTCCATGCGGACCAGACGCCGTGGTGGTGGAGGTGGTCGGGCGGGAAGTCGTCCGTGATGAGGTGGCCGAGCGGGGTGTGGAGGTCGGTGAGGTAGCCGCCGCGGGTGAACGAGGGATCGACGCCGGCGGGGAGCGGGCCTGGTTGTGCCTGGTAGCGGCAGATCGGTTTCCTGCCGTGGCGGAAGAGGATTCGGGAATCTTCTTCTGTGAACGTGATGCCGGTGGTGTCCTCTGCTGCCGCGATGCTGTGGGCGGCGAGGGAGGAAGTCAGCGAGAGGAAGCCGCGGCGGTTCATGGCGTCGGCGGTCCTTCGGCAGGATGTGTGGTTGGCTTCAGCCGATCCAGTGTTCGGCGATCTGGGAAGCGATGGCCTGGAGGTCCTTGGTTTCTTCGGCGGTGAACTCGTAGGGTTCGAGTTTACCGATGCCGAGGGTGCCCATGAGGAGACCGCCCATGTCGATGGGGACGGCGATGTTGCCGCCGACGTTTGTTTTCTTGGCTTTCGGGCGTGCGACGCCGGTGGTGTCCGTCTGGAGGTTGCACATGCTGACGGGTTCCATGCGTTCGGCGGCGGCTCCGGCGATTCCTTTGCCCATGGGGATGCGTTCGATTTTATCCATCATTTCGCGGGGGATGCCGCGGTGGCAGATGAGTTCCAGCATGGCATGGAGGTCGTGCCATTTGTGGAGGGTGCCTGTCTGGCAGTTGAATTCCTTGAGGATGAGATCAAGGACGGCCTGCCAGTCTGGATTGCCGCGCATGGCGGCGGTGATGGTTTTGACTCTGGTCGCGCTCATAGAAGAAGTCGATGAGAAGGTTTGTGAACTCGCGTTTCCCTTGGTGCAAACAGAAAACGCCGCCGCCTGAAAATGATTCCGGCGGCGGCGAGTGAAAGAGCGTAACGCGTATTAGACGGAACTATATCAGGCAGTTATCTTGCGGGCGGTGCCTTCGGCGGCGGCGCGGCAGATTTCCCAGAACGAGCCACTTTCGAGGCTGGCTCCGCCGACGAGGGCTCCGTCGACGTCCGGTTGGGCGGCGAGTTCGGCCATGTTGCCGGGTTTGACGGATCCGCCGTACTGGATGCGGGTGCGGCGGGCGGTTTCCGGGCCGTAGAGGCTGGTGAGGACCGAGCGGATGAAGGCGTGGGCTTCCTGGGCCTGCTCGGACGAAGCGGTGCGGCCGGTGCCGATGGCCCAGACGGGTTCGTAGGCGAGCACGGTGGCATTCATCTGGTCGGCTGAGACTCCGGCGAGGCCGCCATGGAGTTGGGAGGTGAGGACTTCCTCGAGGCGGCCGGCGTCGCGTTCTGTGAGGGTTTCGCCGACGCAGAGGATGGGTTTGATGTTGAACTGGTGAGCGGCGAGGACCTTGCGGTTGATGGTATCGTCTGTTTCTCCGAAGATGCTGCGGCGTTCGCTGTGGCCGAGGATGACGTAATTGATGAGCATTTCCCGGAGCATGATCGGGCTGATTTCCCCGGTGAAGGCGCCGCTTTGTTCGTAGAACATGTTCTGGGCGGCGAGTTTGATGCCATCGTGCTGGGCGAGGGCGGTGGAAGCGGCCGCGAGGCTGACGAAGGGAGGGGCGATGACGATATCGACGTCATCGGCGGCCTTGGCGAGCACGACGAAATCGCGGAGGAAGTCGGCGGTTTCCCCCGGGGTTTTGTGCATCTTCCAGTTGGCGGCGACGATGGGTTTGCGCATGGGAATGGTCGTGTGGTCGTTGGTTATGGTTGGGCAGGGATCCTGGTGGGATTACTTGTCCTGGAGGCAGGTGACTCCGGGGAGTTGTTTGCCTTCGAGGAGTTCGAGGCTGGCTCCGCCGCCGGTGGAGATGAAGGTGACCTTGCTGCCGACGCCGGCTTTCTTGACAGCTTTGACGCTGTCGCCGCCGCCGATGATGGTTTTGGCGGAAGTGTTGGCGGCGATGGCGTGGGCCATGTCGAAGGTGCCCTTGGCGGCTTCCGGGATTTCGAAGACGCCCATGGGGCCATTCCAGATGACGGTGCGGGCGCGGGCGATTTCCTCGCTGAAGAGGCGGATGCTTTCCGGGCCGATGTCGACGCCTTCCCAGCCATCCGGGATATTTTCATTGACGCCGGTGGTGCGGAGGTTGCCGAGTTTACGGGCATCGAAGTCGAAGGCGTCTGTGATGACGGCGTCGACTGGGATGAGGAGTTTGACGTTCCGTTCCCGTGCTTTGTCGATGGCGGCCTGGGCGATCGGTTCCCATTCTGGTTTGTAGAGGCTTTTTCCGAGGGTGATGCCCTGAAGGATTTTGCGGAAGGTGTAGGCCATGCCGCCGCCGATGATGATGGTATCGGCCTTTTCGAGGAGGCGGTTGATGACGGCGATCTTGTCACTGACCTTGGCTCCGCCGAGGATGACGACGAACGGGCGTTCCGGGTTTTCTAGTTCGTCGTGGAGGTAGGCGAGTTCCTTTTCCATGAGGAGGCCGGAGACGGCGGGGAGGTGATCGGCGACGCCGGCTGTGGAGCTGTGGGCGCGGTGGGCTGAGCCGAAGGCATCGTTCACGAAGACATCGGCGAGCCGGGCGAGGCCGGCGGCGAGGGCGGGATCGTTCGTTTCCTCGCCGGCGTGGAAGCGGGTATTTTCGAGGAGGAGGACGCTGCCGGGGGCGAGGGCCGCGGCCATCGTTTCCGTTTCCGCGCCGACGCAGTCGGGTGCGAATGCGACGGGTTGGCCGAGCATGGCGGAGAGGGCTGGGGCGACCGGGGCGAGTGATTGTTTCGGGTCGCGTGAGCCTTTCGGGCGGCCGAGGTGGCTGCAGAGAATGACTTTGGCTCCGGCCTCGGTGAGGGCCTTGAGGGTGGGGAGGGTTTCGCGGATGCGGGTTTCGTCCGTGATGACCATGGAGCCATCCTTTTCTTCGAGGGGGACATTGAAATCGACGCGGACGAGGACGCGTTTTCCGGCGAGGTCGAGGTCACGAATGGTTTTCTTGGGCATAAAGCGTGGGGGCGTTCCGGGGTCGTGGGGAACGCGGGTGCGGGGCGCATACCCCGTGAGTTCCGGAAAAGCAAACGCTTCGCGGGTGGGAGCCGGGGTGGCTGCGGGTGGGTGGAAACGCATCTTTCCGCTGGCTCCGGGGCGCGGGCCGCATTAGCGATTGCTCCCTGAAACTCAAATCCTGCACCAATCCCATGACCTTCCGCCAGATTTCCGTGATGGCAGCCGCCGCCCTGCTTGTTTCCTGTGCCACTACTCCCAAGGCTACGCCTTTTGACATCGGTGATGCCAATGGCAATGGGACCCTGTCCAAGGAAGAATTCGAGGCCCTCATGTCATCGTGGACCTTCAAGCGTTATGATGCGAACAAGGATGGCAAGGTAACGTTTGACGAATGGAAGGCGGCTGATCCGACGGCGGACATGGCGACGTTCAAGAAGCTTGATGCGAACGGTGCTGGTTTTGTGACCCTTGAGGAAGGACTGGCGGCGGTGCGCCGTGCGGGGACCTTCAACGAGCTGTTTGATGCGATCGACACCAACAAGGATGGGGTCATTGATCAGGCTGAGGCCAAGGCTTATGGGCAGGTGTTCAGCGAGAGTTCGACGAACAACTTCCCTGGTCTGAAGCGCAAGTGAGGCTGGTTATGAGAATTCTTCTGATGGCCTGCGGTGTTCTGGGGACGGTGTCGTGTTCGCTGACGCCTCCGGTGGAGTCGCGTGAGAATTTCGAAGCGAGGCTGGACCGGCGGAATGCGAATTATGAGGAACGCATTGAGCGCCGCAAGATGCGGCAGGCTGCCCAGGACGAACGCTACGACCTCTGGTGGAACAAGATCATGGGCCGCTGAGAGTCCTGCCCGGGGTGCCTTGGTATTCCGGCTGACATGAAATCAACAAAAACCTGCAACGACTGAAATCCGATGAAAGCACTGATGATGATTCCGCTGATGACTGGTCTGGGACTGGTCCGAGTGATGGCCCAGGATGCTCCGGCTCCGGCGGCGGTTCCTGCTGAAGCTGCGGCTGCCGAAGCGGTGGCTCCTGCTGATGCGGCGGCGGCGGCGGCGGTGGCTGCGCTGGACCGTCAGATTGCGGCCCGCCAGGAACGGGTGACGGCGGTAGTGAATCAGATTGTCGAGCTGGATGCGGCCATTGAGTCGGCGATCAATGATGTGCAGGAGATGCTGAAGCGGGTGACGGACAGCAAGGAATCGAAGACCGCGGTAGCGCGGCTCAAGCGTGACGTCATGCAGAAGCTTGAGAAGGCGGCGCTGTATTATGATCAGAAGCGGGCGACCGTGCAGGAGACCCTGCGGACCTCGAAGAACAAGTTTGAGCGTACGGACCTTTTCAAGGACCGTTCGGCCTTTGATGACCGGATCGGGAAGCGGATTGAAGGGATCATTGATCTCGCGCTGAGCATGGACACGCATCAGGAGTACGAGCAGTACCTTCACGAGAGCAACAGCTGGAACGGCTATGGATGGGGTGGTGTGAACAACACGACGATCCGCCGGAATCCGGATTATGATCAGAACAAGCGGGCCACGCGGCAGACTGATGCGGTTACGAAGGAAGTGACGCAGGGCATTGAGAAGTCGCTGGCGAGGCTGGACGTGCAGGACCGGGAACTGAAGAACAAGCTGGTGGCGGCGAAGAGCGAGGACGACAAGAAGGCGGTGACGGCTGAGCAGGAGCGGATCCGTCAGCTCAAGCAGCAGCGGTATGATCAGCTGGAGGAACTGAACACTGGGCGCGGGGCTGCGGCGACGCCGATCAGCCGCAAGGAAGCGCAGCGCATGGAAGATCTCATTGATGACATGGCAGCGAATGCGCGCCGGGATTTTCAGTCGCTTTTTGCGCGGTACAACGAACTGAAGTCCGAGCGGGCGGCGCTGGCGCGGCTTGAGCTGCGGCGCGAAGCCATCCAGAATCCGGTGGCGGAGGAAGGGGCGAAGTAAGTTGTCCGTGCCTGCGGGGCGGAAGATTGCTTGAGTGGAGCCGGGGCCTTGTCAGTCTGCGTTCATGATCCGGACGACGATTCTGATGCTGGCGGCGGCCGTGGTGGCTGCTGCGGAGGGACCCCGCATGGCAGCGCAACTGCAGGAAGGGGATGGGGCGGTGTCGGTCACGATCGATGGCCAGCCCTTCACGCGGCTTGTTTACCGTGGGCAGGCCAAGCCTGTGCTGTATCCGATCATTGGTCCGGGAGGCGTGGCGATGACGCGGCACTGGCCGATGGCGGAAGCGGCGGCGGGTGAAGAGAAGGATCATCCGCATCACAAATCGCTTTGGTTTACGCATGGGGATGTGAACGGCGTGGATTTCTGGGCCGAGAAGAAGGAAGCGGGTACGATTATGGTGAAGGGGAAGCCAGGGACGGCGGTGCGCAGTGATGGGGCGGCGGTGGTGGTGACGTCCGAGGAATGGCTGGCTCCTGGGGGGAAGCGGATCTGTTCCTCGCAGACGACGGTGGCCTGCGGGGTGGAGGCGGGGGCCCGGTTCATTGATTACGCGATTACGATTGTGGCCACGGATGGTCCGGTGAAGTTCGGGGACACCAAGGAAGGCACGATGGGGCTGCGGAGCCATCCGGCGCTCAATCTGAAGGGGTCGGTCGCGCGGGGGAAATGTGTGAACAGTGAAGGCGAGACGGGCGGCGCCATTTGGGGCCGGGCTGCCAAGTGGGTGGATTATTCCGGCGAAGTGGAGGGCAAGGTGCTTGGCATTGCGTGTTTCGATCATCCAGGGAATCTGCGGCATCCGACCACGTGGCATGCGCGCGACTACGGACTGATTGCGGCGAATCCGTTTGGGTTGTCGGATTTTCAGAAGAAGCCGAAGGGGGCGGGGGATCATGTGATTCCGGCTGGGGAGAAGCTGACCTTGAGTTACCGTTGGTTGTTTCATGAAGGGGATGCGGTGGCGGCGGACATTGCCGGGCGCTGGCAGAAGTGGGCTGGGGGGAAACCGTGATCATGGACGGGCAGGGCGAGCGGCTGGAACTGGTGATTGCGGGGTGTGGCTATGTGGGGAGTGCACTCGCGCGGCAGGCCATGGCGTCTGGCTGGGGGGTGACGGGGATCAGTCATTCCGAGGCATCGGCGGCGAGGCTGCGTGATGCGGGGATTCGGGCGGTGGCTGCCGATCTTGGCGATGAGGCATCGCTGCGGGCGGTGGCGGCGGCTTTGCCTGCGGGAGTTCTGGTGGTGCATTGTGCGGCCAGTGGCCGGGGCGGCGGGGTCGAGGCGTACCGGTCCGTGTATTTGGGTGGAATGCGGGCGTTGCGGTCGGCCTTTCCCGGGGCGCGGCGCCTGCTGTTCACGTCGAGCACGAGTGTCTACGCGGGCATTGACGGAGCGGAAGTGACCGAGGTCAGTCCGGCCGATCCCGAGCGTGAGACCGGGCGTATTCTGCGGCAGACCGAGGATGAAACTCTGGCGGCTGGCGGTGCGGTGGTGCGTCTGGCTGGGATTTACGGTCCGGGGCGTTCCGTGCTGCTGCAGCATTATCTGACGGGGCAGTCCGTCATTGATGTGCGCAGCGAGCCACCGGCGACGCCGGATGGGCGATGGGTGAATCAGATTCACCGTGAGGATGCGGCGGCGGCGATGCTGCATCTGCTGGGGCATCCCGACGATGCCGTGTTCCGTGGTCAGGTGTATAATGCGAGCGATGGCCGGCCCATGCTGCAGCGGGAGATTTACGATGGACTGTCGCTGCGGTTCGGGCGCGGCCTGCCGCCCGAGTCGGCGCCGGATGTGGGCCGGAAGCGGGGCTGGACGCACAAGCGGGTGGGCTCGACCCGGCTGCAGGCGACCGGCTGGAAGCCGCGCTATCCCGGCTGGTTTGCGGCGCTTGATGGCGATCCCGAACTGGTGCCGTCGATTCTGGCGAAGCTCGGCGAGGGAGACCCAGGCGGGGACGGCTAGGGTCGGGAGCCTGATGAAAAACCGGGCCCGGCAGCGGATCCGGAGTTCACGGTGGTTTGGAAGAGCGGCTGCGCCGTCGCCTCGGAGATCGATCCCATGCGGGATGCGGGCCTTTTCCCATGAGGCTTTGTTGCGCCGCAGTCGAAGGTCCCGACCTTCTCCTTGGTTGCGCCTTGCCTCACGGAAAAATTCCTCGCATCGCTACCAGTCTGGGTTTTTCAACAGACTCTCAGCCCTCTGAATTCCGGCAGGAATCGAGGAGGGCTTTGAGTTCGGCGGCGGTGGTGGGTTCGGTGGCGAAGAGGTTTTTGGATTCGGCGGGGTCGTTGCCGAGGTGGTAGAGTTGCGCGGGGTGGTTATCCTTGCCGCCTTTGGACCATCCACCGCTGCCGGAACCGTCGATGAATTTCCATGGACTGCGGCGGATGGCGAACATGCCGCTGATGGAATGGTGGATGAGGTAGGGATGGGTGGGTTGGCTGGGGGCTTTGCCGCGGAGGTGGTCTGCGATGCTGAAGCTGTCCGGGGCTGCGCCGGCTGGCAGCGGGGTGCCGCAGAGTTCGGCGGCGGTGGCGAAGAGGGAATTCAGAGAGATGGGGTCGTGGCAGACCGATCCGGCGGGCGTGTGGCCGGGCCAGCGGGCGAGGAAGGGGACGCGGTGACCACCTTCCCAGATATCGGCTTTGGTGCCGCGCCATGGGCCATGGGAGATGTGGCCGCGGCGGTCGGTTTCCCTGCTGGAGCTGTCCGGCGTGGCTCCGTTGTCGCTCGTGAAGATGACGACGGTGTTTTCTGCCAGTTTGAGGCGGTCGAGCGCATCGAGGATCGATCCGCAGACGGCATCGGTTTCCATGACGAAGTCGCCGTATGGTCCGATGGGGCTGCGGCCCTGCCATGTGGATGAGGGGACCACGGGAGTGTGGGGCGAGGGAAGGGCGAGGTAGAGAAAGAAGGGTTGGGGATGGCGGGCGCGTTCATCGAGCCATGCGACTGCGGCGCGATTGAGAGCGGGGAGGACATCGACGGCTTCGAAGTCGGGCGTGGCCGGGCCTTCGCGGATCCATTTCTTGCGGGCGGTGAGTTTGCCTTCGATGAGGCCGTCGCGGATGAAGGCGTAGGGCGGCATGTCGAGCGAAGCACTGATACCGAACCAGTGATCGAAGCCGAGGTCGTCTGGTCCGCCGCGGGCGCGCTGGCTGAAGTCGATGCGGTCCGGGTTGCGGGCGGGTTCGATGCCGTCGCCGAATTCCCTGCTGTCTGGTGACCAGTTCATGCCGAGGTGCCATTTGCCGAGGCAGCCCGTGGCATAGCCCTTCGATTTGAGAAACGAGGCCACCGTGGGGCGATCGGGTTCGATGAGAGCCGGCGACCAGCCGCCGAGGACGCCCTTTTTGAGGCGGGATCGCCAGCAGTAGCGTCCGGTGAGAACTCCGTAGCGTGTGGGTGTGCAGACAGCCGAGGCGCTGTGGGCGTCGCTGAAGCGCATGCCTGCGGCGGCGAGGCGGTCGAGGTTCGGTGTGCTGATGCGGCCATCGGGGAAATTGGCTTTGAGGTCGCCCCAGCCCATGTCATCGGCGAGGATGAAGACGATGTTCGGAGGGTTGGTGGCGGCCGGGGTGGCGGGCGCGAGGAAGGCGAGCAGGCAAAGGCCGATGAGGAACTTCATGCGGTGGGAGGATGGCAGGGCTGGCGCGAGGGGAGGAGTCCGCATCTGCGGCACGGGGGGGGCTTGGTGCTGGCGCGGGAGGGCGTACCGATGCATGCATGGCCATGATTCTCCGTCGCGATTCGCTGGCAGCGCAGGCGGCTGTGATTCTGCGTGCCGAGATTGAAGCCGGTACGTGGACGGGCATGCTGCCTGGGGAATTGACCCTGTGCCGCCGGCTGCACATCAGCCGGGCGACGGTGCGGGGGGCGCTGGCGAAGCTGGAGGCTGACGGCTTGGTGCGGGGCAGCAAGGGTCGGCGGCGGGAGATTGTGAAGGTGGTGCCGGTGCGGCGGGCGGCCGTGGCCTTGTCCCGCGTGATGGTACTCAGTCCCGTGCCGCATGCCGGGCTGACGGTGACCAAGCTGCTCTGGATGGATGCGCTGCGTGGAGAATTGACGTCGCGTGGCATGGCGATGGAACTGGTGGTGAGCGCGGCGGTTTCGCTGCCGCGGGCGCATCGGGTACTGAAGGACCTTGTCGGGCAGCATGGGGATGCCGTGTGGATCCTGCTGCGGGCGAGCGGGCCCGTGCAGAAGTGGTTTGCGGGTCGGGGATTGCCGTGTGCGGTGGCTGGGTCGATGGTTTCCGGGGTCGCGCTGCCCGCGGTGGACTGGGATTACTTTGCGGCGTGCCGTCATGCGGCCGGGCGTCTCCTAGCGCGCGGGGCGCGGCGGCTGGGGCTGGTCATTCCGCGTTCGGCCCTGCCTGGGGACGAGGAAAGCGAGGCGGGATTCCGCGAGGGGGCTGGTCGGCATGGTGTGGCTGTGATCCGGCACGATGGAACGCCCGATGGTCTGTGCCGGGCGCTGGATGGTGCGATGGGGCAGTCCGGGGCACCGGATGGATTGCTGGTTTGTCACAGCACGCATACTCTGACCGTGCTCGGTCGGCTGCAGCAGCAGGGATTCCGGGTGCCTGCGGATGTGCGGGTGGTGGCGCGGGACGATGATCCGATGCTGCTGCATGCGGTGCCCGTGCCGGCGCGGTACGAACTTCCGCCGGGGCGGTATGCGGGCCAGTTGGCGCGGATTGTTTTCCAGTGGGTCGACGGAGAAGTGCCTGCGGCATCAACCGAGCGCTTGCTGCCTTCCTTTGTGAGCGGGGCGAGCATCTGAGGTGGTCGACTTGTCCGCGGACTGGACAGGCGATGGAGGCTGGCAGGAGGCGGCGCGGGGGCATATGGTGGGGTCATGAAACTGTCACTGCTCTGCCTTGGACTTGCGGCCCTTCCTGCTTCGGCGGCTTCGGTATTCATCGACAACACGGCGGCGGCGACCGTTGCTTCTGGTGACCGGGCCAATCTCCGTGCCTTTGCCTTCCGTCCGCAGGCGGGAGGCAGTGGACCGTCGGCACCTCTGGAGCAGACCGTTCTGCTGACCTCGCTGACGCTGCATCGGCCTGGGTTCAATGATGTGACGACTCCGCAGTTCGGTTCGGCGGCTGGTCAGGTGACCTCCAGTGCGACGCCGGTTTACCTGAAGGTGTACAGCAGTTTCACGGGAGGCACCGGGGTGGCGGATGTGGGAACGCTGCTGGGAGTGTCCGAGAATGGGATTTCGTGGGATCAAGTGGATGCGATCAACGGGGTGGGAGTGAGCAGTGCGACCGCGGCACCTTTCGAGGGCTTTGCGTACAGTTTCCCGTCGGTTTCACTCGATCGGGACACGACCTACTGGATGGTGTTTTCGGAGACTGGTGATGACTCGGTCGATGTGGCGCAGTTCCGGATGATTGTGGAACCTGGGGCGGGTGCGGCGGGGACGGGGTATCTTGCGGACACGGTGCAGGTGCGTACGACGACCGGCGCGGCCCAGGATTGGGGAGTTTACTTCACGGCCAACGTGGAGAGCATTCCCGAGCCATCGACGGTGGGCAGCCTTGGACTGGCGGTGCTGGCGGTGGCGCTGCGGCGTCGGCGCTGAGATGGGGCTGCGGTGGTGGAACGACAGCTTCCGCGTATGGGGATCCTGCTGCATCCGGTGAGATCATCGTAGGAAATGCGGGTCGGAAGGTTGCTTATTCCCGATTCTCCGGCGGTGTTCAGGGGTGGCAGCCATTTTCGATTAACTTCGCCAATGCGGCGTGGTCGATTCTCGACTGGTGCCGATGGTCCACGGGGAGCGAGGGGAAAACAACAATTTCGTCGACAAGTCCGTCGGGAAATGAACTCGGGCCTTCCGGTGCCACGCATAGAAGGCGTCGGCCGTGGTGGATCAGGGCGGACGCCTGATGCACTCTGGGGTTTGTCATGGCGATGGCGGCGATGGCGAGGGGATGGAACGAGCCGCGATGAGCTGTGCCTGCGGAAGTGGCGCGTCCGAGAAGCCATAGAGAGCCATCTGGACTGAGGTAGCCGATGTCGCCTGTGCGGTGCCAGACCGTATCGCCGACCCGGAGTTTGTGCGAGGCGGTGGTTGCGGGATCGAGGTAGGCGGGGAGAACGTGCGGACCGCTGACGACAATCTCGCCGAACTCTCCTTGGGAAACGCAGGCAGCAGCGAATTCCTCCTGAGAAAGGAATGTGGTTTCTGAGTGCCCCCTGGGGTTGAAGATCCGAACGGCGGTGTTGCTTTCGGGATGGCCAATGGGGATGCCGGCTCCGGCTGTGATTCTTGCGCGGACCGCGTTGGTGAGGGCGGAACCGGGAAGCAGGGCGATGGGCTCTGCTTCGGTGGAGCCGTATACACCAGTGACGGAAGCCAAAGGGGCGACGGTGGACAACTTATCAAAGAGGCGGGGGAAGACAGGAGCGCCACCAGTGAAGATTTTACGGAGACAATCCATGCGGATCCGGCGGGCGAGGCAGGCATCGGCCATGCGTTCGAGCAGGGCCGGAGCCGCGATGATCCGTGTGGGTTGATGCCCGTGGATCTCCGCGATGAAGTCGCCGCAGGCGCCGGTCCTGCGGGTGTCTGCGCGGGGAAGAATGGAAGCAAGGCCGGCGGCGAGGTTTGCCATGACGAACATCGGCATGGTGACCATGTCCCTTTCGAAAGCTCTCAGTTCCAGACTGGCAGTGAGCACTGAGAACTGACGTTCGAGAAAGCCATGCGTGCGGACCGCTGCCTTGGGAATTCCGGTGGTGCCGCTGGTGAAGCGGATGACCGCCGGAGCTTCCGGGGAAACCTGGGTCGTTTCCAGCCGGGACTTGTCCGGGGCGAGAAAGTCTGCGTGGGGCAGGGGAAAGTCAGTGACGAAGCGGCGTGGGATGCGGCGGAGCGGTGGGCAGGAAAGACAGAGCAGATGGGCCCGTGCGACGCCGATGAAGGCGTGGGGTTCTGTTGTCGTGCAGGCATCCCCGAGATGCTTCAATCCTGCCGAGGGATCGACGAAGATGGCAGAGCATCCGGCGCGCAGTATGGCAGCAAGAATGATGAATAATTCCGCGGAAACCGGAAGCAGCAGCAGGATGCGGGAGCCTGCCATGATGCCCGATCTTGTCAGGGCAGAGGCCATGGCAGCCATTTCGTCGTCGAAGTCGGAGAACGTCAGTGAGCGTCCCGCGGCGGAATCAATGAGTGCGGGAGCATCTGGTGACCATGCGGCCCGCTGTGAAACCAACGAAGTGATGTTCATAGATCGTATCCGAACACTGCGTAGCTGCGCACTGGTTCGGTGAAACCGGAGCGGATGAGCAGGGAGGAATTGGCCTCGTGCATGAAGGCTGGAATTGCCCGCTGGTAGCCTGCTGCATGGGCGGTCGCCCGCGAGGCCGCCATCAGGACTGATCCCAGACCCGCGTAGCGGCGGTCGGGCAGAACCGCGAGAGTTTTGATGATGGACTGGTCGATGTGCTGTCCTCTCTGTGCCTGCAGGAGGTCAGGAAGGGCAAAAACGAAGCCTGCCGGACGGCCGTGATGGCTGGCGATGGTGACCCATTCAGGGGCGACGTGAGGACGGAGCGCATGGTACTGAGCTATGAACTCGGCGAGGGGAAGCGTCTGATACAGGAAGGCGTGACGGAAAGCGATGGTGACGATGCGGTGGATCTCCCGCAGGTCTTCTTCGGCCTGCGGGGCATTGAGCGGGCGGAGAGTCAGGCCGAGGGGCTTGAGGCGATGGCATGCGCGGTCATGCTGTTCGTCGGGTTCATCGAGGTGTGCATCAGATACCGAATAATAAGAAGCGAGGGTGTGGAAACCGAACGTGGTGAATTGCTGCGGGTATCCGGGTGGATGCTGAGGTTCCATGAAGAATGGTGGTGCTGTGCCCGGGTCGGTGACGAATCGGTACGGCCTCCACGTACTGCCGTCGATGGGTCCTGCTGCGGAGGCACAGCCTGCGGACCGGAGGGCAGCGCAGGCGCTGGAGAGAAGTGTGCAGGCGATGGCGTTGTCGGGTGCGGCCCAATGGCCAAGAAAACCGCAGCGTTTTCCGGCGAGGGTTGGTGTGCGCTGCCACCATGCCGCGCAGCGTCCGGCAACTGTTCCGTCTGCATGAATGGCCAGCCAGAGAGCGTCCGGTCTGGACTGTTTCAGTTCATTGCTGGTGAGAGCCGGTATTCCGGGAATGGAAGGAGGCAGGGGAAGGCGGGGATCCCATGGGACGATCCGGATACTGTCATTCATGACAGAACCTCCTCGATCCAGAAGGCGCAGTAGAAGAAGGCCCGGTCGCCATGATGCAGTTTCTCTGCGAGGCCGGTCAGCGAGCGGAGACGGTCGCTCATGGAGTCAGGGCGGCGGCGGTGCGCCAGTGTATTCCACCACGCCATTCTTGCGCCTGGTCGTGCGCGGTCGGTCAGTTGAGCGAGCAGATGGTGGAAGCGGTCCTCTGCCATGTATTCAAAGATATCGCTGAGGTTAAAGGCGTCGAAACTGCCGGGCGGGGTGCGTCCAAGGAAGGATTCGAGTGATTCGCAATGCCATTCGAGCCGATCGAGATTGCGTCTGATTTTCTCGAAGACATCCGGCTGGAGTGCATGGGGAAGGGCATCGCCGTGTTTTCCTGTCAGGATCCAGTGCAGGTATGGGTTATTGGAGGGATCGAGGGCGGTGGCGGCGTGTTCCGCCCGCTGGATGATGCGGCTGGCGACACTGCCTTCGACGTAGCGGAAGAAGCTGGGATCCCGGCCCATGCGGCCCATGACGAAGCGTGAGAAGAACAAATGGAAGATCATGCGCCAGCGCCATGTGTTCCATGTGCTGTCATAGAAGCGCCGCCGGATCTCCGGTGAGCCGCCGGTGAGTAACTGGGTGATGCGGCTGCGGTCATGGACGAGAGGAAGCACCTTCGTGCGGAAGGTAGCGAAGTAGCGTTCGAATCTTCCGGCTCCGCCGATGCCGGTTTCGATGAGGGCGGGGTGGGCGTCCCAGAACTGCAGCGCTGCTGGTTCCAGTTGAGGGCGGCACTTTCTGTAGAGAGCCATCCGGCGTGTGCTGTCGCGTGAACCCATCAACTCGAGCAATTCCGGGTGTTCCAGTTCGCGGTATGCCGCGACTCTCAAGGCGAGGCAGGCGAGTTGACTGGGGTTGAGGTCGACAGCGGTCACCCGTTCCGGGTCATTGGCCAGCAGGGAGAGGGTGTTGTCACCAGCTGATGCGATCGAGAGGCATCGTGCACCGGGAGGCGGGTTCAGTGCGGCGAGGAGGACGTCGGCATCTTCCCAGCACTGAGCGTAGCGGATCATCGAGAAATCGGCGTGCGCGGCGGCCTCGCTGTCTGTGGCCGTTGGTGCCGTCGGCGTGAATGCGGTCATGGTCTCATGAGTTGCGGCGGCGGCGGCCAAAGAGGATGCCTGCTGCCAGTCCGGCGGTCAGGGCGGTGGCCCCGGCTGCCCAGAGGGCCTGCTTTGCGCCGTTCAGAAGGGGATTGTCGAGTACGTTCATGGAGAGGTGGTATCCCGCGAGCAGCCATCGTCCGTCCTGCCGGACCACCGTGGCGGTCCAGCGGCTTTTCATTTCCATGTCCTTCCCGAGCAGGCGGTAGTTGGCGATGGTTTCTCCGAATGAAATGCCCGTGTCGTCGCCGTGCAGGATGGTGAGAGTGTCAGGCGTGGGCGGCACCTTGTATCCTCTGAAGGCATCCTTTCCGGTCCGGGTGAAGAAGTCGCGGAGTCCCTGATGGCCCCGGCAGACTTCGTTGGTCTGCCATGTGACGACTGCGTCGGGATGGACATGGCGGAAGACTGATTCGAAGTCGCCTGATGTGACTGCGGCGATCAGGTCGTTGCGCAGGGAGCGCAGTTGCTGATGGGGAGGGTCATTGGGCTGAGGGTCCTGGGCGCAGATACGGGCTGCCGCGAGAAGGGCGGCGAGGGAGACAGTGGCGTTTGCTTTCATGGGTTGCACTTGGTTTGGCCGGTGGGGTTTTAGGTTAGGGAAACGGTGCCTGCGGAGCCATTCACGGTGACCGGGGAACCTTCCGGGATACGGGTGGTAGCATTGGGTAGACCGAGGACAGCAGGGATGCCGTATTCGCGGCAGATGACGGCGGCGTGGGAAAGCAGGCCACCTGTTTCCGTGACTACGGCGGCCACGCGTTCCAGCACCGGGGTCCAGCCGGGGTCGGTGAATGGGCAGACGAGAATGGATCCGCGTTCCACCGTGAGTGCTTCTTCGATGGAGCGGGCGCGGCGGGCGATTCCGGAAGCGCATCCGGGGCTGGCCCCGATGCCGCGGAGGTCCCCTGAGTGCGGGTTGGGCGCGGATGGGAAGCGGCTTCCGATTTCATTGGGTGCAGCGAAATTCCGGTAGCTCTGGAAGCGGCGGCGGGACGCAGCGATGCTGCTGCGGTCGTCCGCGATCAATTCTCTCCATGTCATGAAAAAGGCATCGTCGCCGAGGCCTCGGAGTTCGGCGATGGCGATGACATGGCGTCGGATCAGATGGTAGGTGCGGCTCGAAAGGTCGCGCATTTCCTCGCGAAGCCAGAGGAAGCGGCGGAGGCGGTTGAGCTTCCGCTGGAAGGTGCTGCGGCGGTGGCGCGGAACGGATGAGAGCGCTGCCTTGAGAGCGGCGCGCTGGGATTCGGAGGGATCCTGCATTTCCGGTCCTGCGGGTGTGTTCAGCAGAGCTTCCACCCACGGGCGGTCCTCGTCCCAGCGGGGTGTACGCAGGTCGAGTTCGCGGCGGCTGCGGTGTGGAAAACGCCGCATGAGTGCATCTGGATCCGGCGCGCCATCGGTCTGCATTCTGCGGATCATGAGGGTGGGTTCAAGGTGCCGCAGTGGGGGCAGGGCTGCCACGAGGGCCGGGTAGTCCGCTCCGGGGAAAGCTTCCATGAAGAGCAGCTTCGCGAGGGATGCGCAGAAGATGGTGCGGAAGTAGTTGGTCTCCGTGGTCCGGTAGAGTGTGTTGATGAGCGTCTCCAGCGACTGGTGGGGATGAGAGCCGGGGTCAGCAAAGCGCGCTGCCATCTGTTCGAATCCACCCTCGAGAAAGTCCGAGTCGAAAACGTCCTGGCGCTTCATGAGGCTTGGTGCGGCGATGATGGTGGGAAGTGCGCGCAGAACGGTCCACGCGGTCACTGGAGTGCGTCGGTACGGAGTGTCGGCGGTCCGCTGGACGCTGAGATCGCGGTCGAATTCCGCTTCATCGAAGCCGGGAAGCCGCAGGAGGCATTCCTTGACGGCACCGAGGTTCCAGTAGGGGCGCCCGAAGAACATGCGTCCGGCGGTGAAGTTGCCTTTGTGGAGATGAAGATCGCGGAGGAAGTCCTTGAGGGCATCTTCCCAGATGAAGTCGTAGAGCGACCACATGAGGGGAGTGCAGACGGAACTGGAGACTCCTCCATCTCGGAAGTCCGCATTGGTCCATTCGCCGGTGTCCGCTCGAAATGCGATGCGGGTGATGGGACGGGCCTGCAGCAGGTAGAGTTGACCGTCGGCGATGGCGAATTCGACATCCTGCGGCGTGCCGCAGTGCTCATGAACGGCGCGGACCAATGCAGTGATCCGGGAGCGGTGATGCTCGAGCAGGGGGTGACCGGCTGGAAGCGGAGACAGTTGTCCGGCCAGCAGGTCGTCGGCGACACCTTCGCATGCCTCGATGACCACATCCTCTTCACCGGTCATGGGGTTAATGGAGAAGGCGACTCCGGCGAGTTCCGGCTGGATCATTTTCTGCAGGATGACCTGCATGGACAGACTATCTGGCGGGATGCCTGCCTTTCTGCAGTAGGCGGCGACTGAGGAACTGAGCAGGGACTGTTCGCAGGCGGCGATGGCTGAAGTGACTGCCTCCGTGGTTTGGAGCTGAAGAAACGTGCGGAACTGACCGGCGAAGGAGTTGAGTTGTCCATCTTCCGAAGATGCGGATGAACGCACTGCGAGCGGGAATCCCAGTTCCTGAGCGGCGGCGGCGGCATCCCGTGGAGAGCAGCGGAATTCAGGAACCGGGAAGCCGGCTGCCTGAAGTTCGGCGAGTCCTCTGGCCTTGCCCCTGAGTGGACGTCCGTATCCGTCGGTAAAGTCGGGAGTCAGCATGGGGTTGGCGGTCATCGATGGATGGAAAGGTGGGGCGCGAGGCTGCTGGGCATGCAGTTGGCCAGATGGAATCCGTGACGTCCGGCCATGGTGGCGATTTCGGTGACGTGCCGTGGAGACAGGTTTCCTGTGAAGCGAGTGCTGCGGATGCCCTCGAGTGCGAGAATCATGGCCTCTGCCATGCAGCCGTAGGTGTGACCCGGGGACAGAGGGAATCCCGGAAAACCAACATCGGTGCCACCGGGGAGTGCCGCGATGCCCCCGCGGATGATGCGGATACCGGTGCCTGGCTCTGAGGACGTGGCGATGGCCGAGGGCACCGAGAGGTCGCAGACAAGGGCCCCGGGTGCGAGCGCAGCGGGATCGAGGGGCGCATCAACTGCATTGGTGGCTGCGATGAGAACATCGGCCTGGGAGATGATGGATGGGTCGAGCGATGCGGTAGCCCTTGGCAGGCGGGCCGCCATGGCCGTCAGGCGGGGCAGCGAAGAGGCCCGGCCACTGCCGAGCAGGATGGTGCGGCGGTAGAATGGGGTGAGCATTTCCGCGCAGGTGCGTCCGATGTTGCCGGCTGCGCCTGCGATTACGAGAACGGAGTCGGCTGCCTTCCGGTGCTGTTCATGCATGGCTCGGGAGACGGCTTCGAGGGCGAGGGCCAGAGCGTAGCTGTTGCCGGTGGTGAGGCCCATGCCATGAGATGCCGTGCGGAGACCGTTGAGAGTGGCGATCGACGTGTACTGTCCGAGGGAAACCGTGCTGCAGCCGAGTTCCCGGGCAAAGTCGACGCCGGCCTGCACAAGTGCCTGGGGCAGTTTCGAGCGACCGGACTCGAGCATGGACTTCATCCAGCGGGAAGTTACCGGAAGCAGAATGGGGAGGATGCGCACCGTGCTGCCGGTGGCAGAGGTCACGTCTGCTGCGGTCATCAGCACGGGAGCTGCGCGCGGAATCCACTGTGCCAGGTAGCGTTCTCTCTCGTCCTCGGTGAGTGCACCGAAGGCGGGTTCGGTTGGCAGCAGATCGTCTGCATGGGGAAGGTGACAGAGCCATGCGGCCCTTGCTGGAGGGGGCGACTGCTGGCTGAATGCGAGCAGTTTACGGTGGTATGCCGCGGGTCGGCGGTCATGGCGGACCGTGGCAGCCGGCGGCGGGGGTGCGGATTCATCGGTGAGAATGAACCGGGTCAACCCGAACCCGTCATCGGCCCGGAGACGCTGGCAGACATCGTCGAGAGCGGTGAGAAACCGGGCGATATCATGATCTTTGAGAAGGGCTGATGGCTCGATGCGGAGTGAGAGGGGGTCGCTGAGGGTGGGAGCCACGCGGATGCGGTGTGTGCGCAGTAGGTATCCTGCGAGGAGCGGAACGAGGTCGTTCTGGGAATCCAGGCAGCGGATCACGAAGCTGGCGGATCGAGGGCGGCGCTGGAATGAAACTGCGAGCATGAGTCCCCGGCCCCTGACATCGGCGATGATGTCGGGGTAATGCTGCCTGAGGTCCTCGAGACCCATGAGGAGGCGGTCGCCGAGATCCTGGCAGTGGCCGGGGAAAGTGTCATCGGTGAGCGCGAGAGTGGCGAGGGCGACGCCGCAGGAAAAGTCATCCTCCGCGTAGGTGCTGGTGTGGAGAAGATCGAATTCATCGAGGTAGCGGCTGCCGGCTATGAGCAGGGCCGAGATTTTGGCGATGCCACCTCCGAGTGCCTTTGAGAGCAGGATGTAGTCGGGCATGATGCCAAGTGCCTTGCTGGCGAGGAATGTGCCGGTGCGGCCCATGCCTGTCTGGCATTCATCTGCGATCAGGGGTACGCCGCGTTCCGCGCAGCGGGCTGCTGCGAGCTGAGCGAAGTCCGCGGAGACCGGGCGGATACCGCCCTCACCAAGGATGGGTTCGAAGATGAAGCCAGCAAGGTCGTCAGCCTTTCCGAAGGCCTTGTTGAGGGCGTGGGGGTCGTCGGCGGGCACGTGGATCACGCGGAGGCCGGCAAGTTCGAAGCGTGCGCGGTAAGCCGGATTGGCGGTCAGTTGCAGGGCTCCAAGGGTTTTTCCATGGAAAGCGTTTTCCAGAGCTATGAACGTGCGGCCGCCGGTTTCCAGCATGGCATGTTTCATGGCGGCCTCGACCGCTTCCGTGCCTGAATTGCCGAAGATCACGCGGAAATCGCTTCCGGCGCGCCGCGAAAGTTCGCGGGCGAGTTGCATGGCGGATTCGCGTTTCGAGATCTGAGCGTGCTGTGGGCAACCCGATGAGAGGAGGCGTCCGGCTTCGGCGACGAGATCAGGATGGGCGTGGCCCAGCAGGAGGGATCCGTAGCCACCGAGCATGTCGAGAACGGCGATTTCACGGCCGTGGTTGTCCCGGAAGTACATGTGATTGCCTGCGGCTCGGTGATAGGAGACGTCCATCCGCAGCGTGCCGAGCAGGTCGAGCAGCCGGGGTTTAAGGTGTTCGGTTTCGCCGGTAGGGCATGCGGTGGTCATTTGAGGGAAGCTTCCTGGTGAGGGGTGGCTGCCGCGGCCTGCAGCAGGATGATTTCGCCGGTGCTGCCGTCGCAGAGGATCTCGTCGCCGTCTTTGAGCCATGACATGAGGCCGGGGACAGCGACGACGGCTGGAATACCGAGTTCCCTGGCCACGATAGCGGAATGGGAAAGCAGGCTGCCGCGTTCCACCAGAATGGCGGCCGCGGCAGGGAAGAGGAGAATCCAGCCGGGGTCGGTGCGTTCCGCCACGAGGATCTCACCGTGGGAGAGGGTGGCGCTGCGGGGATCGGTGATGCGGCGCACGTGGCCCCGCACCAAGCCTGGGCAGCATCCCGTTCCGTGGCGCTTTTTGGATTCGTTCGTCACTGGCATGGATGGCTGAGTGCGTGATTCCCAGCGGCGGGAATCTTCTGGATTTCCCCGCGAGAAGAATCGGTCGGGTGGTGCAGGGGCTGCCTCCCAGGCAGCGCATGTGGAACGGCGGCGCGCCACGATATTGCGGAGGGCCGCGGCGGCGGAGGCATCGGCGGTGGCCGCTTCAAGTTCGCTTATCTCCAGGAGGAAGACGTCCTGCGGTTTGTCCAGACTGCCGGAGGAGTGCAGGCGTTCCCCGAGTGCCTTGAAGATCTGCCGGGCGCGTCCGAAAACGCGGGTGCGCTCAAAGCGCAGATTCTCCCTGTCCCTGACCCTTGCGCGGGCATGGCTTAGGACCCATGCGAAGACGATGCGCCGGAATGGATGTCCGCGCAGAGATTCAGACGCCCGCTGCTCTGCGGAGGATCGCAGGCTGGCAGCTTGTCCGCTGTTTTCGTGGGTGTTGCCGTCGAGCATTCTGGCCACGCCCTCAAGGAGGGCCTGAGGGTCGTCGTGAAGCGTGAGGTTCTCGAGTTTCAGTTCACCGAGACAGCGCTCGCCGAAGCATCCGAGATAACTGTGCCATGCGTCCGTGAAATCCGGCGCAGTTTCCATGGCGTCCGCGAGAGAGGTCATGGAACCACTGCGGAGTGCCGCGGCGATGGCTGGGTTTCCGGAGGCCAGCGTGGCCATGTGGCGCAGTCGGCTGGCGGGTTCTGCGCTGATCATGCTGCCTTCCCCGCAGAGGAGGTCATTGTGAAGGGATGCACCCTGGTCGCCGGCCCATGCCGCCGTGAGTTTCCGCAGGATACCGAAGAAGATCATGGCAAGGAAGTCATTGAGGAGGGGGGCATCCCAGCGGTGGAGAAGACGGTCCTCCAACTCCCCGAAGTGCGCCATGAGGGACGCGGTGGTGCGTTCTGCGAGCGCGGGCTGAGGCGGCTGCAGCGCTTTGTCGATTCGCCTGCGGAAGCGCTGGATGGTGAGGGGAAGCATCCCATGGGCGACGAGGAGCGACGCGACTCCCCTTGCCACATGAAGGCCGTCGAGAAGTCGGCCGAAGGGCCCGGTCGCTTTTCCTTCCGAAGCGATGCGCTCGGCCAATTCCTCCGGAAGAGGTTCCCGTACACCCATCATCTGTTCCATGAAGGTCCGGTTGAGACGGTAGCCGGGAAGCATGGCCAGAAGACGGTACCAGTTGAGGAGATTGTAATAAACCCTTCCGCGGATGTGCCCCAGCATTCCCGTGAAGATCGGTTCGCCTGTCGCGATGCGTCGTGCTGGGACTGAAAGGATGCGGCAGAATTGCCTGTAAACAGCGGCGTAGGCCCTTCTGGCGAAGGAAAATGTCAGCGGAAGGGTGATGCCGCCGTAGCTTTCGACGATGTTGCTATTGTCCCACAGAGTTGATTCCTGCTCAAGGGGAAGCGCCGTGACAGGGCGGGACTGGAGCAGGTAGAGGCGACCTGCATGGAGAGCCCATTCCACGTCCTGGGGGATGCCGCAGACTTCCCCGGCGCGGCGGACGAGGCGGGCCACGGCCTGCAGGGAGGCATCGTCCATGGGTGGTCCGGTAGTGCCGGGCTGCGGTTGGCGGGAGACCACATTACCGGCTGCGTCGAGATGCCATGTATCGGCATTCTGGGAGCCTTCCATCATGTCCTGTGATGTTCCGGTGACAGCTGAGATCAGAGTCATACCGCGGTCGCCGCGCACGGGATCGACGCCGAAGGCCACGCCTGAGACGTCTGCGGGAACCATGCGCTGCACGATGACTGCGGGAGGAGACGCCATTGGCAATCCGTGGCGGCGGCAGTAGGTGCTGGCCCGTTCGGACTTGCCTGAGTTGCGCACGGTGGTTACTGCGGCTGCCAGATTCTGTGAATGCACATCGAGCAGCGAGGTGAATTGGCCTGCGAACGAGTGATGCGAACCGTCTTCTTCGAGCGCGGACGATCTGACGGCCAGCAGGGCGTTGTCCGGTGCCATTTCCCGGACTGCCCTCGTAACAGCATCGCGGGCCTCCGTGGTCAGGCTCCCGTCCGCATCGAAGGCCGCGCCCGTGATGACGAACCATGGGGGAATGGCGAATTCATGCTTTGCCAGTGATGCGAGAGTGCTGGCCTTCCGGCCGACCGTGGCCGGATCGCTGGATTCGGAGGATGGCAGGAGGAACTTCATGGGGCCGTTGCAAGGACACGCAGGAGCATGGGGACGATTCCGAGGCTGAGGTACAGCACGAGAGTCCATCCGCTGGTGACATGCTCCAGTTGCCGGGCGGAGGTGGTGTTCGGTCCTGTGAGGAAGCGGTGCCGGGTCCATGCCGCGGCGAGCAGTACCGGAATCAGGGTGGCGGCTTCGGCGCGGGCTGTTCCGATTTCCGAGGCTGCGGCGATCGCGCAGGCGGCTGTGAGAATCATGGAGGCGAGCCATGCGGCGGAGGCGCGGCGGATCCCCCATAGCTGGCTGTAGGTTCGGGTTCCTTCCTCTTCGTTCTGCGGGGCACGGATCTTGCGTCCTAGCTCAAGTGTGAAACCATTCCCGAAGCTGGCGGCGATGAACCAGCCCAGTCCGGCTGGCGGGGTGCCGGTGGCCGGGAGCCAGTCGCAGGCGGTGGCGTAGAAATCTGTCAGTGGGATGATGAGGAGATGAGTCCAGAGATAGGTGAGAGGGCGGGCGACGAGCCATTCGCGCACGAAGAACTCCCGTGTCATCAGAGCCAGCCACGTCCACGTGACTGCCAGTGGGGCCAGAAGGCCGATGGAATACCAGAGTGCCAATCCGAGCTGAATCACGGCGGCTCCCACTCCAATGCTGGCCAGTTCCCGCAGTGTTACGAGGCCCCGTGGCACGGGCCGCCATGGACGCCAGCGGAAATCTTCCGCGTGGTCCTTGAATTCGTCGGCGATCCGGAGTTGGAGGAAGATCAGGAACGCAGTGAGGAAGGCGATTGCGAAGGCATCCGGGCGCGGAGGGGGCGCAGACTGCCGCAGCAGCCATGAGAAGCTTACGGCGCAGGAGCTGAAGGCGGCAATGAGAAGACCGTGGGCCGCCACCGGAAACCGTTCTTTCTGGTAGAGATACCAGCGGTGGGCACTGGAGAGAGGCGGTGGATTCACGGTCGGAAGGGGTAACGCACGCTAGAATAGTCACCCTGAATCGCCCCGGGGAAATTAAAAAGCCCCGGTGCTGCATCGATTTCCTCAATGATCAATCTGGTGGCGCGGCACGAGGCGCAGAGGCAGTCCGTCGCGTGCCCTGAGGGTAATGCCAGGCCACGGCACGACCGGGGCGACCGAGGCTGGGACTGGGCGGAAGCGAGTGAGGATCATGGCAGTAACCATTACTGCCTCCATCATGGCGAACTCACTGCCGATGCAGAAGCGGGGACCGGCCCCGAAAGGAATCCATGCATCCGGGGTGCCTGCGGCGAAGCGGGCGGGCTGGAAACTCTCTGGATCGGGCCAGAATTCCGGATGTCTGTGCAGGGTCCATGGGCAGATGATGACAGACGAACCGGCGGGAATGCGGATGCCGGCGATGCAGTCAGGTTGCCGGGCCCTGCGTTCGATGATCCAGATTGGTGGGTAGAGCCGCATGGCTTCCCGGATGGCCATGCGGGTATGGACGAGACGTGGCAGGTCAGCCGTTGTGGGCAGGCGCCTACCGAGGACGGAATCGAGTTCAGCCTGGATGGTCGCGACGGCATCCGGGTGGCGGGCGAGCAGGTGAAAGGCCCACGTCAGGGCATTCGCGGTGGTTTCATGACCGGCGATGAGAAATGTAATGGTTTCGTTGCGGAGTTGGAGATGGGAGAGACCTTGTCCGGTATCGTCATCACGGACTTTGAGAAGCATGCCGAGGATGTCATGGTGCTCGTTTCCGAGTGCGGCGTCACGGAGGTGACCGGCAATGATTCTGCCGACGATCGCATCGAGACGGGAGAGGGCGGCGGAGAAGAGGCGGTTGCGGGGTGTCGGGATCCAGTCTGGCCAGTTCCAGATCCGTCCGAGTCTGGCGAAGGTTTCCGGAAGAATGACATTGAGTGCCTCGTGCATGGCGGTGGAATCCGCTGCCGTGTCTGTCTGAAAGAGGCACTGACCGGCTATTGTGAAAGTGAGCCTGTGCATGGCTGCAGCGAAATCGAACGCTTCACCTGGTTTCACGGTAGCGAGCCACGAGTCGGCCGCCTTTGTCATGATGTCTCCGAAGCCGGCGATGCTGCGGTGGTGAAAGGCGGGCTGGAGGAGGCGGCGGCAGCGCTGCCAGGCATCTCCGTCGGCCGTCAGCAGGCTTTCGCCGGTGACCCGGCGGATGGCGCGTGAACTCCGGGATTGCTTGTCGTACTGTCGATGCTGGCGCTGCAGGACCCAGCCAGCGTATTCGGGGCGGTTGAGAAGGTGAACGGTCTGCGGTCCAAGTCGGAAGCGCACAATGTCTCCGCAGGTGCGCACCGCTTCGGTGATGCCGCCGAGCACGTCGCTCTGGAACTGTGGAATATGCCCGAGCAGCCAGTGACCGGGCGGCGAGGGAGCCCTGTGATTCATGGATTGCGTGGGTATTTCCAGAGATCGAGACTGCGTTCGCAAATAGACGCGACCATGGCGCTTTCTTCTGGTGAAAGCGGGGGGAATTCATTGCGGCGGTAATCCGACTGCGTTGCTGCGTAGCTCTGGAGCCGGGGGAGTACCGTCTCGAAGCCGTCAAGGCCGAGGGCCCCGTAGATTTTTGCCACTTCGCCCACGGGATCGCGTTCGAGGTCATCGAACCTCAGTTCGTGGCATCGGCCTGGAGGAATGAGTTGGCGTTCGGAGAACCATGCGTCGTGGAGGTTCCGGTATCGAGTGAGAATACGTGTGTCGACGCTGCTGCGGTTGGGACGCTGCAGATAAGTGTGCCAGACGGCTGTGTCGTAGTAGCGCCGGAACGACTGGAAGACAGCGAAGGGGTGGCGATGGATGTGCACGAAACGGGCGTCCGGGAACAATTCGAGCAGCAGGCGGATGCGGGCTGTGTGGGGCGGTGATTTCAGCAGCAGGGGCCGTCCCGTCAGCAGGGTGAGTTTCCTGACGAATTTCACAAAGGCGCGGCTCCATGCGGCGGCATCGTCCGGTGCGTCATGGAATGTCAGGAAGCGTTCGTAGTAATCCTCGCTGCGGGGGAAGCTGATGCCTAGGTAGGGTGAGCGGAGGCTCATGAGACAAGGAGCGAATTCATCTTCCTGGGGGGCGGCGAAACTGAGTGCCATGTTGTCCATCGGGCGGCGTGGCGGCACCATCCATGCGAAGCGGCGTGCGTTGGTCTTCTCGGTAAGAAGAAAGGTGTGCGGATTGACTACCTGATAGGTCGTTGGAAACGCAAACTGTTCGGTATCGAGGGAAAGGAGATTGTGGAGATGGGTTGTGCCTGACCTCCAGTGACCGACGATGAACAGCGGTGGGGGCACACTGATGGCATCAAGTTGGTGGCCAAGGAATTTCTCTTCGCGGTGACGCCACCAGGAATTGGCGAGGCTTGTCAGCGTAATAAAGGCGGCACGGTGGAAATAAGCACCGTCGATGGAGAAGTTGTTCTCGCGGAGCAGACGCAGCCAGTCGCCGGCGGTAATCCCGGCGAGGTAGTTGTGAGCGAGGCTCCAGCGGTGTGGCAGGCGCAAGGGGACGAGAATTGGGATGAGATTAGCCCGGTGCGGCTGCGATGTCAGTCGGGAAATGCTGACTGCGGTGTGGTGGGATTGAATCGGGGGCGGGTGCGTCCGGAGGAATCGGCTGGCATCGGTGGCGGGGAATGGTTATGATTCCCTGTGATGAAGTTGCAAGCTCTGCCGTTTCCGCTGCTGGTGGCAGTGTTGTTCTGGGGAATGGTGTGGGCACGGGCTGGGGAACTGATATTATCGATGGAAGGAGGGGTGCCTTGGCTGCAGAGCGGCGCATGTGCAGGGCAGAGAATTGTGCTGGAACGCGGGTTGGGGCTTGAGGCTTGGCAGGAAGCGGCGCGGGTGACTGGGCAGCTCTGGCCGTATGCGGACGGTGCATCGGGTGGCCGGTCCGCGGGATTCTACCGTCTCCGGCTGAGGCCGGTGACTGCCGAGGATGATTGGTCGAATCAGATGGTGGTGGCGGGGGCTGGTTTGTGGCAGGGGGCCAGCGGCGGGGTTGCATCCGTGAAGTGGCTGCTGGAGCTGGCCGAGCCTGGGAAGGTGTTTTTTCAGGACAGCGTGAAGTATCCCTATCATCTGCAGTTTGCGCGGGCGAGAATGCCTGGTTACGGCGGGATGGGTCCAGTCGAGTTCGGGCTGCAGTCGCTTTATCCCGGGGCGGGTCAGCGGATGGTGGTGGGATCCGTGTTCCGCGCTCCGGATGTGGCCGTGCGGGAGGTTGGGATAGAGATTGCGGGGGCGGTGGCCTTTC
>Ga0315904_10001939_pt1 | contig 32550 bp, 24 predicted proteins | sample LakEriMetagenome_6_FD_203529 | JGI IMG/M metagenome (GOLD analysis project Ga0315904, IMG submission 203529) | Freshwater fungal communities from buoy surface, Lake Erie, Ohio, United States - Buoy 12 MA120 | ecosystem: Environmental > Aquatic > Freshwater > Lake | place: USA: Lake Erie, Ohio...
TAATTGTTTTGGAGAGGCTAGATTGAATTTTTCACCGGCAGTTTCGTATATTTTTTGTTCAAAATCAGCAATTTCTTTTTGCATATCAACCGACATTGATTTGAGAAAATCTGCATCGAGATTAATTCCTTCCATTTCCATGGCTGCCAAAACTGGGAGTAATGGAATTTCAATTTCCTCAAATAATTTTTTGGTTTCGGCTTTGTCTAAAATAGGGCTGAAAACATCTTTAAGTTGCAACGTAATGTCAGCATCTTCAGCAGCATATTCTTTGATGTCTTCCAAATTTACATCCCGCATTGATAGTTGATTTTTACCCTTTTTACCTATTAAGGTTTCAATAGATTTGGGTGCATATTTTAAATAGGTTTCACTCAGAACATCCATATTATGGCGCATATCTGGATTGATAAGGTAGTGCGCAATCATAGTGTCGAATAATTTTCCTTTAACTACAATTCCATAATTAGCGAGAATTTTCAAGTCATATTTGATGTTTTGACCAACTTTTTCAATAGTTTCATTTTCAAAAAAGGGCTTGAATTTGTCTGCCAGAGTTTTAGCTTCTTCTTGATTTTCTGGAAATGGGACATAGAATGCTTTACCTTTTTCCCAAGCAAATGACATTCCTACCAATTCGGCATTCAATGAATCAATTCCTGTAGTTTCAGTATCAAAACATGCTGAAGTTTGATTGTTCAAATTTTGCAAAAATAGTTTCAACCCTAAATCACCTTGAATAATTTGATAATTATGATTCGTTGTCTCTAAAGTGGCATAATAAGAATGAGGTTTGACTTCATCATTTTCATCATCTGAAAAACCAAATAAATCAAATTGTTCTTCATTCGTTTTTTTAACTGGTTTTTTTTGAATTTTGTCATTGCTATTTAAATTGCCATTCCCATTAGAATCAATTTCGTCATATTCTTTCCCTGTTCCAAAAAGTTTGTCAAATTGCGCTTTCATTTGACGGAATTCCAATTCTTGAAATAATGCATCCGTTTTTTCTACATCAGGTTTAGAAAGCTCAAAATCGGTTGCGTCAAATGTAACAGGGCAGTCTAGTAATATTCGAGCTAATTTTTTGGATAGAATTCCAAGTTCTTTATTGTTTTCAATTTTATCTTTTAAAGCTCCTTTAAGTTTATCGGTATTTTCTAAAAGATTTTCGATGGAGCCAAATTCTTTGAGTAACTTTTTAGCAGTTACCTCACCAACTCCTGGAAACCCGGGAATATTATCGGCAGAATCGCCCATCATACCCAGAAAATCAATAACTTGTTCTGGTCTTTCTATTTCGAATCTAGCCAGCACTTCAGGAATTCCCCAAATTTCAATGTCATTCCCCATTCGAGCTGGTTTGTACATAAAAATATTTTCAGAAACCAATTGAGCAAAATCTTTATCTGGAGTTACCATAAACACTTGATAGCCCTCTTTTTCAGCTTGCTTCGCTAAGGTTCCTATTAAATCATCAGCTTCAAAGCCTGCTTTTTCCATGATTGGAATATGCATTGCTTTTAATAATTCTTGGATGTATGGTACGGCTATTTTGATGGCTTCAGGGGTTTCATCTCGATGTGCCTTATATTCCTTGTACATTTCATAGCGATAATCACTTCCACCTTTATCAAAAGCAACGGCTAAATGATCGGGTTTTTCACGTTTAATGACATCCATCAATGAATTCATAAAACCCATAATGGCCGAAGTATCCATTCCTTTAGAATTAATTCGCGGATTTTTGATAAAAGCATAATAACCACGAAAAATTAAGGCATAAGCATCGAGGAGGAAAAGACGTTTTTGAGCTGACATACTGAACAGGTATTGTTGTGAGGAAAATTTATGATGTAAAAATAAGGAAACCAATTTTAAAGTTTACTTTATAGAGTTAAATTTTAATTAATAAAGATTTTTACACTCTATTAATTTGTTAATTTGTCCAAAAATTACTTCATGATTTTTCGTTTTATTTTTATTGCGTTTATTTTTTTGCTAATTGAGTTTTATTCATATCAAGCGATAAAAACTTTGGTCAAAATGCGATGGATTCTTTTATCCTATCAGCTTATTAGTATTTTAATATTCTTATTTATAGTATATTCTTTTACCCAATTTGATCGTTCAGTAGGGCAAACGAAGCAAACTATGCTCACCATGGGTTTAATGCTTTTGGTTTATTTGCCTAAGATTGTCCTTACTTTAGTGCTATTTGGAGAAGATATTTATAGAGTTTGCTTAGGTTCAATAAATTATTTTGTTGAATCTGATAATGCTGATTTTCTTCAGTCAAGGAGAAAATTTGTAAGTCAAATAGGTTTGGGTATTGCAGCAATTCCTTTTTTATCGCTTATATATGGAATAACAATAGGGAAGTATAATTATAAGGTTATTAAACAGCGTATTTTTTTTCCAGATTTACCCGATGCTTTTGATGGGTTTACAATTACTCAAATATCTGATGTTCATAGCGGAAGCTTTGACAATTTTGAAAAGATTAATTATGCAATTGATTTGATTAACGAACAAAATTCAGACATGATATTATTTACGGGTGATATTGTTAACACTCATGCTAATGAAATGCATCCTTGGATAGATACTTTTAATAGAATAAAGAAGCATGAATACGGTAAATATTCAGTTCTTGGAAACCATGATTATGGGGAATACATAACTTGGCCGTCTCAAGTTGCTAAAGATGAAAATTTTCAAGCTATAAAAAATCTATATGGACAAATAGGGTTTACTCTACTACTTAATGAGCACACCTTCATCCAAAAAGGGAATGATAAAATTGCTCTTGTAGGTGTTGAAAATTGGGGACATAACTTCAAACAAGCGGGTGATTTAAGTAAGGCTGCTCAACATCTAAAAAAAGAGGATTTTAAAATAGTGATGAGTCATGACCCAAGCCATTGGGATCATGTTGTACAACACGACGAAAAGCATTTTCAGTTAACATTATCGGGACACACCCATGGGATGCAACTTGGTATTGAAATTCCTGGTTATTTTAAATGGAGTTTGGCTCAATATGTTTACAAACAATGGGCTGGTTTGTATGAGAATTTAGGAAGATATGTATATGTTAACAGAGGCTTTGGTTTCCATGCTTATCCTGGTAGAGTAGGTATTATGCCCGAAATAACGGTCATTCAACTAAAAAAAGGCGAAAAAGTAGCATAATTCGTTAAAAGTGCTACATTTGTATTGTAATATCTTAATTATAAGGGTTTAGAAATTAAATTTTTTGGTTTTATGTCAAAATTTGGTGAACTTATAAATGCTCAAGTTCCTGTGTTAATTGATTTTTACACAGAGTGGAACGATTCTTCCGTATCAATGCATCCAGTGATAAGAGATGTAGCTGCAGCACTTGGCGATAAAGCAAAAGTGATTAAAATTGATGTTGATAAAAATCAAGAATTAGCAGATGCTTTACGAATTAAAGGCTTGCCTACACTAATGATCTACAAAGAGGGGCAAATGATTTGGAGACAATCTGGAGAATTGGATGCCAATACAATTATAGCCTTAGTTCAGGATCAGATTTAAGTTATTGTTCCAAAATTATATCCTTTGCGTGTAAGAAAATCAAGTGTTCTAGGCAACACATGCTCTAGATTTTTATGCGCTTTTATGCTATCGTGAAAAACGATGATACTTCCTTTTTCAATATTTGAAATCACATTTTCCAAACATTTTTCTGGTGAGATAGTGCTGTCAAAGTCAGCACTTAGTACGTCCCATAGTATGATTTTATACCCTAATTCTTTGATTTTTTTTGTTTGACTTGATTTTATTTTGCCATAAGGAGGTCTGAAGATTACCGATTGAATGGGATTATTTGTCGATTTCTGAATTTGATTTGCGCACAAATTGACGTTGTATATATAATCTTCTGTTTTTGTTTTCCAACCATTCAAGTGATTATAGGTGTGATTTCCTATAGAATGCCCTTCCTGAATGATTGAATTATAAATATCTGGATGTTTTTCGATGTTGTTACCAATACAGAAAAAAGTAGCTTTGGCATTGTATTTTTTTAATTGAGATAATGTCCATTCAGTAACATCAGGAGTTGGGCCATCGTCGAAGGTAAGATAGATTTTATTCTCTTTATTAGGAATATCCCAAACATAATTCTTGAAAATTCTTTTTATTAATTCGTTTGTTTTTATCCAATAGAATTTCATAACGGATATTATTTTAATTTGAAAATAAAAAAGTAGCGGTGTTTTTCAACAACGCTACTTTTATTGCATTTTCACATACTAAAAAAGAACAATTTATTTTTTTATATTTTAGTTGAATCTGATGATAGAACAGTATCCTTTTCATTAGATAGATCTTTATCATTAATTCCCTCATTGTCTCTGCCAAATCGTTCAAACATTTTGTTATAATTGTTGAAAATTAGAGCGTTTTTATTGTAAAAGTCTAAATCTCCATTTTCTCTCATCACTTCTAGCAAACCTCTGTATCTTTCAATATCAGTTACTATATCAATTGCAATATAACTTTGCTCAGTAGGTTTTAAAGTATTGTAATACTTTAAGTTTTCTTTGTATTTGGTCATTAATTGTTCCAGTAATTGACGAGCTTTAGCCGTTTCACCAACTTGATAATAACCACTAGCGAAGGGATCAACCAAAGAATAATAGCCATAATAATCTAATGGCATTTTGGTCATAGCTAATTCAATTACTTTTTTTGCTTTATTAATTTTGCCTTCATCAATTAATTTTTGCATTAATCGTGATAAATTAGAACGGTATGAGATACTGTTTTTTCTAGTTTCAGGATCGTGATAAATAGTGTGCGATTCGCCATTACCCCAATCCCATTTCATAACAATATCATACATTTTATCTGAATCAATCTGCCCCATATCGAGTGGACTTCCATCTTTTGGAATAGGAGTTCTAATAGGTACTAGTTTGTATACCAATCCTTCGAGTTGCAGGTAATCTTTCATCCATAAATAATCGTCATCGCCAAAACTTCCTCCTGTAAAATAAATTGGTCTTTTCCATTTATTATTAGCAAGTACGTCCAACATCATCAGCCTATTTTTGTATAGAGCAGATCCTTTTATTTGAATGTCGATGTATGGAACTATTGAATCATAATTTTTTGAATTGACAACTTTGTTTTTGATTATTGCGTTCTTGTCAACAGGTATTCTGATTTTATCCGTTGGATAAAAATGTATTTTTTGCCCATTTTGCATTTCGACAATAGTTTCTGGGTCATCGCTACCAATAAATTCCAGTAAAGCATTGATGTCCCAGCGGTTCTCTGTTTTTGGGTTGTGAATGGCATAGTCTAGCTTATCTCCAACATATTGATCATGTGTAAAAGAAATTGGTAAACCATCAGAGTTATAAGTTTTCATTTTCATTTGATCGATATACCAATCGGTCATGAATAGACTTGTGTTTACAATTTTTATATCGGTTCTAACTTTTTCAATTTCTTGTGCATACCAAAGAGGGAAGGTGTCGTTATCACCAATGGTGAACAAAATGGCATTTGGCTCACAGGAATTCAGATAGTTTTTTGCCATCGCTATGGCGGTGTATCTTTCGGATCTATCATGGTCGTCCCAGTTTTGAGCCGCCATAAGTATCGGAGCGGCTAACATACTTAAACCAATAACCGCAGGACCAGCAATATTTGGTTTTAAATAATTTTTTAGATAATCATAAATAGCATACACTCCAAACCCAATCCAAATAGAAAAGACATAAAATGAACCTACCAAAGCATAATCTCTTTCTCTTGGTTCAAATGGTCTTTCGTTTAGGTATATTTTTAAGGCCAAACCAGTAAATAAAAATAATGCTAAAAGAACATAAAAGCTTTTGAGATCTTTATTGGCGTGATAAATTAATCCTAATACACCCAACAAAAATGGTAAAAAGAAATACATGTTTCTTCCTTTGTTATTTAAAACATCAGTTGTAAGGTTTTCTTGAGAACCTAAATGGATTTCATCAATAAATTGTATTCCACTAAGCCAATTTCCATCAAGATTATCATATTTTCCTTGAATATCGTTTTGCCTTCCTGTGAAATTCCACATCAAATATCTCCAATACATGTAGCCAAACTGATACTCAAACATGAAACTTAAATTGTCCCAAGTGGTTGGCTTTTCTATGATTAAGTATTCGCCATAGCTTTTCAAAAATGAGATGTAACCTTCGTTGTCGATATCTTTTGCAGCGTATGCTTTTCTAAATTCAGAAATAATATCAACCAATTCTTTTTCTTCTAGATACTCAGGTTTAATTTTAAATTCAGGAACATTTGTAAAATTCATATAATTTTCAATATGCTCAGTACTCCATAATCTTGGCAGAATCGCTTTTTGATTGTCATCACTATTTTGCTCTGCGTTTTTATAATTATTGGTAATGATGTATTTCCCAGTTTTATAATCTCTTTCGTAATTGGGTGCTTTGTCTAAATACGGATTATCCTCGTCTAATCCCACAAAGGAATCTGTATATTGTGGTCCATAAAATAAAGGATTAACGCCATATTGTTCTCTGTTATAGTATGCCAAAACCTCCGCGGCATCTGAAGGTTTGTTTTCATTAATTACGGTATTGGCATTCGCTCTGATGGGTAACATCATCCAAGTAGAAAATCCTATAAGGATAAATAATACACATAGGATAATGGTATTGTAGAAAATGTGTCCTTTTTCTTTGGTGTATTTCAACCCAAAATAAAAGAAAGCAACAAAAAGTAAAAAAACAAAAATAGTCCCAGAGTCGAATGGTAACCCTAAATTATTAACCATGTAAATTTCGGTTTTACCGAAGAAAGCCATTGTTAATGGGAGTAGTAGTTTGAAAATAAATAATAAAATAGAAACTACAACAATATTAGCAATAATGAAATTTTTTAGTGTAATGGTTTTGTAATGTTTGAAATAATATAAAAAACCAATTGAGGGGATGGTTAACAATGCCATAAAATGTACTCCAAAAGAAAGTCCTATGAGTAAGCTAATAATCAACAGCCACTTGTTTCCCCTTGGGGTATGCATGTCTTGTTCCCATCGCAATCCTAACCAAAATAACAAAGCTATCCACAATGAAGACATGGCATAAACTTCGGCCTCAACCGCATTAAACCAAAAGCTGTCTGAAAAAGTAAATGCTAGAGCACCCACAAATGAACTACCCAATATTACGATTTCATTATTGGTGTTAATTTCTGAAAATGAAGAGATTAATTTTTTCAGAATCATGGTCGAAGACCAAAACATAAATAATATGGTAAATGCACTTGAGAAAACAGACATCATGTTTACCATTAAAGCAATTTTGGTTGCATCTGTAGCAAACATAGCAAAAAAGGCTCCTATCATTTGAAATAAAGGAGCTCCTGGTGGGTGCCCAACTTCTAGTTTTGCAGCAGTAGCAATATATTCACCACAATCCCAAAAACTCATAGTGGGCTCTACTGTTAGTGAATAGGTTACTAATGCTATAGCAAAAGAAAACCAACCTAAGATGCTATTCCATTTATTAAAATTAAATGCAGTCATATGAGTAAATAATATTTTATGCGCTACAAAGAAACTATTTTTTTGTCGAAAGCGATATGGATTAACAAAAAATTCTAAAACTTAATAAATTTTTTTAAATGCATTTTTATTCGATTATAAAGGGTTAAATTATGGTTCGTATTTTGAAAAAGAAAAAAATGAATAAAAAAAGTGTAAATAGTTGCTTAAAATAAAATTTGTATTAAATTTGCACTCGCTTAACAGCAATGGAATTGGTCTATGGTGTAATGGTAACACAACTGTTTTTGGTGCAGTCTTTCTAGGTTCGAGTCCTAGTAGACCAACAAAAAAACTCCTCAAGTAATTGAGGAGTTTTTTTATTTTTGGTCATTTAGAAATTATATTTTGAATGTAATTACAGGCCTAATGGCATGATTAACTAAATCTTCACTTACACTTCCGTTAAAGAAGTGAGCAAAGCCTGTTCGTCTTCCGTGTGTACACATTCCTATTAAGTCAGCTTGAACACTGTTTGCAAAATTTATAATTCCTTTTTCAACATTCACGTCATTATATATGTGTAAAGAATAATTAGGATAATTAAATTCTTTAATAAAATCATTCATAATTTTTTCAGCAATATGTGTAGGCTTAAAACTGCTTGGAGTGTTAATCATAACCAAGTTTAGCTTAGAGTTAAACAATCCTGCAATTTCTAAAAGCTGTTTGAAAGGCTTTTTGATCTCTTGAGAAAAATCAGACGCAAAGACAAAATTGTCAGCTTTAAAATTATCCATTTTGTTTTTAATAACCAAAACAGGAACATCTGAGAAGCGAACCACTTTTTCGGTATTTGAACCTATGAACATCTCTTGAAATCCTCCAGAGCCATGAGATCCCATTACAATAAAATCAATATTATTAGTTTTGCTAACAGCAAGTATACCTTCAAAAGCTTTTTCAAATTGGATAATTTCAGATACAGTAATCCCTTCTAGATAATCTACATCCATCAATTCTTCTAGATTGCTAATTACTTTGTTTTTAAAAAACATAATTTCAGGAATATCATGTCCACTTCCAACAGCATCACTGGCTTGATGAGGTAATTCTAACATGTGTAACAAAACAATTTCGCTATTGTTTTCTCTAGCTATTTGAGCGGCAACTCGCAAAGCGTATTCTGCATGGTCGGAAAAGTCCGTAGGAACAAGAATTCTTTTCATAATTAAAAGTGTAAGAAAGTGTTTAAAATTTAGTTGATTAAAATAATTATAAAGATAATATTTTTTTTAGATCTAACAATGATTTTTTGATTTATAAAAAAAACACTATATTTGCACCGTTATTTATTAGAAAACTAAATAATGAGGCACGCATTGCGTGCCTCTTTTTATAAAATATGACATTTAAAGAAAAAGTATTAAGTTTAGTTAACGCAGGATTGTCAGAAAAGCCATCTGTTTTTTTGATAGATTTGACAATTACTGACAATTTCAAAATTATTGTAACTTTAGATGGAGATAATGGAGTAATTTTGCAAGACTGTATTGATATTAGTCGAGCAATAGAAAACAACTTAGACAGAGAAGAACAAGATTTTTCTCTTGAAGTGGCTTCGGTAGGAGTAGGTTCTCCTTTAAAAATGATTAGGCAGTATAAAAAAAATGTTGGCAGAATACTAATAGTGAAACTGGCCAGCGAAACAATAGAAGCTCAGTTAGTAGCTGCAAATGATGAGTTTATTACTTTAGTTTGGGAAGCGAGAGAGCCTAAAAAAATTGGGAAAGGTAAAGAGAATGTTCAAAAAAGACAGGAAATACCTTACTCAGAAATAAAAGAAGCAATTGTTACAGTAACATTTTAATTAAAAGAGTTAGCATGGAAAATTTAGCATTAATCGATTCATTTTCAGAGTTTAAAGACGACAAACTCATTGATCGTGTAACGCTTATGGCAATTTTAGAAGATGTGTTTAGAAATGCATTAAAGAAAAAATTCGGTTCAGATGATAATTTTGATATCATTATCAATCCAGATAAGGGTGATATGGAAATTTGGAGAAGAAGAGTTATCGTTGCAGACGATGATTTGGATTTAGAAAATGAAGAAATAACTTTAACTGAGGCCAGAAAAATAGAACCAGATTTTGAAATTGGAGAAGAAGTTTCGGAGGAAGTTAAGTTGATTGATTTAGGGAGAAGAGCAATTTTGGCTTTACGTCAAAATTTGATTTCTAAAATTCATGAGCATGATAATACCAATCTTTACAAACAATTTAAGGATTTAATAGGTGAAATATATACCGCCGAAGTACACCATGTTCGTCCAAGAGTTGTAATTTTGGTTGATGATGAAGGAAATGAAATTGTTTTGCCTAAAGAAAAACAAATACCGTCTGATTTTTTTAGAAAAGGAGATAATGTACGTGGAATTATTGAAAGCGTTGAATTGAAAGGCAATAAACCTCAAATTATTATGTCAAGAACTTCTGAGAAGTTTCTTGAAAAATTATTTGAGCAAGAAATTCCAGAAGTTTTCGACGGACTAATCATGGTGAAAAAAGTGGTTCGAATTCCCGGTGAAAAAGCAAAAGTAGCCGTGGATTCCTATGATGACAGAATTGATCCTGTTGGAGCTTGTGTTGGAATGAAAGGTTCTCGTATTCACGGAATAGTTCGTGAATTAGGTAATGAAAATATAGATGTTATCAATTATACTACCAACATTCAGTTGTATATAACTAGAGCATTGAGTCCAGCAAAAGTCTCTTCCATTAAAATTAATGAGGAAACAAAAAGAGCAGAAGTTTTCTTAAAACTTGAAGAAGTTTCAAAAGCTATTGGGCGTGGAGGACATAATATCAAGTTAGCAGGCTTGTTGACTGGCTATGAGTTAGATGTTATTAGAGAAGGTAATGTTGCAGAAGAAGAAGATGATGTAGAATTAACGGAGTTCTCTGATGAAATTGATGGATGGGTGATTGATGAATTTGCAAAAATTGGTTTAGATACCGCAAGAAGCATTTTGAAACAAGATGTAGAAGATTTAGTAAGAAGAACAGACCTAGAAGAAGAAACGATTCTGGATGTAATGCGAATTTTGAAAGAAGAGTTCAATGCTTAATCTATTCTTTTAACAACACAACAACAAAAAGATAATATTAAAAAGATTTTATGTCTGAAGAGAGAGTAATAAGAATTAACAAGGTTTTAAGGGAATTAAATATTTCGCTAGAAAGAGCTGTGGATTATCTAAAGGATAAAGGAATTGCTATTGAGTCCAATCCAAATGCAAAAATTTCAGAAGCTGAATTTGGAATCCTTCAAAATCAATTTGCAGGCGATAAAGGAAATAAAGAAGCTTCAAAAGAAGTTGGCGAGGAGAAACGAAAAGAAAAAGAGGCTTTACGTATTGAAAGAGAAAGAGAGATAGAAGAAAAACGCAAGCAAGACGAAGAGCGCCAAAGACAAGAGGTAATCAAAGCAAAAGCTATAATTACTGCTCCAAAACAAGTTGGAACAATTGATTTGAATCCACAAAAGCCTGTTATCCCAGTTTCAAAACCTGTTGTTGCTGATACTCCCTCAAAATCTGAAGTTGAAAAGCCTATTCTAAAAGAAACCAAGAATGAGGAAATCGTCGCTAAAAAAGAATCTAAAGCGACAAAATCTGAAGGTAAAACTTCAGAAGAAGTTCAAGTAGAAGAATCAATTACGACACAATATCAAAAATTATCTGGAGCAACTTTAACAGGACAAACTATAGATTTATCTCAGTTTAACAAACCTAAAAAGAAAAAAGAAGAACCAAAGATAACTCCAAACAAGCCTGGCACTAATCCCGCAGGGAATCCAAATTCCAACGCGGCTAAAAATAAAAGAAAGCGTATTCCGCCAAAACCAGGAGAAGTTAGACCTGGAGGAGCAAATCAGCCAGGAGGTAATAATCCAAATAAAATCACTCCAAATGTAGGAGGATCAGCTGGTGCTAATAGAGGAGCCAGACCAGGATTCGTAAAAGGAAATAGACCGGCCATTGTTGCAAAAGTTGAGCCTACTGAAGAAGAAGTAAAAAACCAAATTCGAGAAACTTTAGAAAAGCTTCAAGGAAAAGGAGGAAAATCTAAAGCAGCCAAATACCGTCGCGACAAAAGAGAAACACACCGCCAAAAATCAGATGATGAGCAAAGAGCTATTGAAGAAGGAAGTAAGACATTAAAAGTAACCGAATTTGTTACGGTAGGTGAAATTGCAACCATGATGGATGTTCCAATTACAAAAGTAATAGGAACTTGTATGTCACTTGGAATTATGGTTACAATGAATCAACGATTAGATGCTGAAACGTTAACCATTGTAGCAGATGAGTTTGGGTATGATGTTGAGTTTACTACAACAGAATTAGAAGACGCAATACAAGTTGTTGAAGACAAAGAAGAAGACTTGGTAAATAGAGCGCCAATTGTTACTGTAATGGGACACGTTGACCACGGTAAAACATCTTTATTGGATTATATTCGAAAAGAAAATGTAATTGCTGGAGAGTCTGGAGGAATAACACAACATATTGGAGCTTATGGAGTTACTCTGGATAATGGACAGAAAATAGCCTTTTTAGATACACCTGGCCACGAAGCCTTTACAGCTATGCGTGCTCGTGGTGCCCAAGTAACAGATATTGCGATTATAGTTATTGCTGCAGACGATGATATCATGCCGCAAACTAAAGAGGCAATCAGTCATGCTCAAGCGGCAGGAGTTCCAATTATTTTTGCAATTAACAAAATTGATAAGCCAAATGCTAATGTTGAAAAAATTAAAGAAAGATTAGCAGGAATGAACTTATTGGTTGAAGATTGGGGAGGAAAAATTCAATCGCACGATATTTCTGCTAAAGCAGGAACTGGAGTGAAAGAATTACTAGAAAAAGTATTACTTGAAGCCGAAATATTGGACTTAAAAGCCAATCCAAATAAATTGGCATCAGGAACTGTTGTTGAAGCCTTTTTGGATAAAGGAAAAGGATATGTTTCCACGATTCTTGTTCAAAACGGAACATTAAAAGTAGGAGATTATATGCTTGCTGGAAAACATCATGGTAAAATTAAAGCCATGCACGATGAAAGAGGACATGTTGTGAAAGAAGCAGGGCCATCAACTCCAGTATCAGTTTTAGGTCTGGATGGTGCAGCAACCGCGGGGGATAAATTTAATGTTTTTGATGATGAAAGAGAAGCAAAAGCTATCGCAGCCAAACGAACTCAGTTAATGCGAGAGCAATCCGTTCGTACACAGAGACACATTACTTTAGCAGAAATTGGTCGTCGTATTGCTTTAGGACAATTTAAAGAATTGAACATTATCCTAAAAGGAGACGTAGATGGTTCTGTAGAAGCTCTGTCTGATTCATTTTCTAAATTGTCTACTGAAGAGATTCAAATCAACATTATTCACAAAGGAGTTGGTGCTATTACCGAAACAGATGTAATGTTGGCTTCTGCCTCAGATGCAATCATTATTGGATTTAATGTTCGTCCAGCAGGCAATGCAAGACAATTAGCCGATAAGGAAGAAATTGATATTAGAAATTATTCTATTATTTATGATGCGATTGATGATTTGAAAGATGCTATGGAAGGAATGCTTTCTCCAGAAATGAAAGAAGAAATTACTGGAACTGCTGAGATTAGAGAAATATTCAAAATATCCAAAGTTGGATCTATTGCAGGTTGTATGGTAGTAGATGGTAAAATCAACAGGAATTCTAAAATTAGAATTATTCGTGAAGGTGTTGTTGTATTTACTGGTGAATTATTGGCTTTAAAACGTTTTAAAGATGATGTAAAAGAAGTTTCCAAAGGGTATGATTGTGGTATTCAAATAAAAAATTACAATGATATCGAAGAGCGAGATACAATTGAAGCCTTCCAAGAAATCGCGGTTAAGAAAAAATTAAAGTAATTAAATTTAAAATTATAAAAAAGGTCTCAAGAAATTGAGACCTTTTTTGTTAAATATAAAGTTATTTGTTTGGCCTAATTAAAAGAGCATTTGGATATCGTTTTTTAAATTCACTCAAATTTCTTTCCGCTTCTATTCGAGATTTAAAATTTCCAACCCAAACTTTATAGCTAGGAGTATTAAAAACTATAGTTCCATCAAAATCTTTATTTTCTTTTCTAAATTCACTTAAAGTCTTTTTTGAAGTCTCACTATCGCCACTGTAAATCTGAATTTTATAACGATCATTAACAGTTATTGAAGGGTTAATTTTTCTTTTTTCATTTAACAATTGTTCGAATTTTGTATCTTGTGTAACGGTTAAATTTCCCTCTTGAGCGCATAAATTTATCCCACTAAATAGTAGTAATCCATGAATGAATATATGTTTACTTGATGTTGAAATTTTCATAATACAGTGATTTTTATACAAATGTAATATTTATTGATTTAAACAAAAACACAATTATTATTTAGAATTAATATAAATTGGTATTTAAGACTATTTTAAGGTTTTGAGAATAGTTCATAAATTGTATTTTTGTCCAAGTTTTTAAGAAAGCATCGATTTTATATGTAATAACAATCATGCCAAATTTCAGTCGATAATCATTATACTAAATATGAAAAAAGTGGGTAACCATAATTCGATTTCTAAGAATTTAATCTTCAGTTTTGCAGTATTACTAGCACTTACTTTAAATTCATTTGCACAAACACCTCCGCCAGCAACCGATGCTGCCGCTGCTGCTCCAACAACAGGAGGGGATGCGGTAAAAGGTAAAGAACTCTTTAATGCCAATTGCGCGGCTTGTCACAAGTTAGATGCTAAGGCTACAGGTCCAGCTCTTAGGGGAGTAGCCAATAAGTATGACAAAGCATGGTTGTATAAATGGATACACAATAGTTCTGATTTAATCAAATCAGGAGATGCAAAAGCAATAAAAGTTTTTGAAGAAAACAATAAGGTAGCAATGACGGCTTTTCCACAGTTGTCGGAGGCTGATATAGACAACATTATAGCGTATACCTCTGAACCGAAAGTAGAAGCTCCTGCTGTTGCTTCTGGAACGGCTGGTACTCCTGGAACGGTTGCTGCTGAAAGCGGTGTGTCCAACGATGTTATTCTCGGGGCTTTGGCAGTTGTCATGCTTATGCTTATTGTAATGTTGTTTTTGGTAAACAATGTTCTAAGAAAAGTAGCTGCTGCAAATGGGATTGAGGTTGCGAAAAAAGAGCCTACCATATCAATTTGGAAAGCATTTGCAAAAAATCAATTTTTAGTATTAGTAACGGCAATCTTTTTGTTGTTGGCCAGTGGATATTTTGTTTATGGTTATTTAATGCAGATTGGTGTGGATCAAGATTACGAACCAATTCAGCCAATACATTACTCTCATAGAATCCATGCAGGTAGCAACGGAATTAATTGTAAATATTGCCACTCTGCAGCTCGTGTTAGTAAAAATGCAGGTATTCCATCTTTGAACATCTGTATGAATTGTCATAAAAATATTTCTGAAGTTTCTGATACTACAGCTACTGCTGAGTATTCAAAAGCTTTCTATGATGGAGAAATTCAAAAATTATACAAAGCAGTTGGTTGGGATGCTTCTAATCAAAAATATACTGGGATAACTCAACCTGTTAAATGGGTTCGTATTCATAATTTACAAAGTTTTGTTTACTTTAATCACTCACAACACGTTACTGTTGCAGGAGTAGAATGTCAAACCTGTCACGGTCCAGTTCAAACTTATGAAATTCAGAAGCAGTTTGCTCCATTAACGATGGGATGGTGTATCGATTGCCACAGAAAAACAGACGTAAAAATGGAGGGTAATGAATATTACACTAAAATTCATGAAGAACTCTCTAAAAAATACGGTGTAGACAAACTGACTGCTGCCCAAATGGGAGGTTTAGAATGCGGTAAATGTCACTATTAATCAAATTATTAAGAAGCTAATTTTATATACAATGTCATCAAACAAAAAATACTGGAAAAGTGTTGAAGAACTAAACGAAAATAGTTCTATTGTTGAGGCGCTTAGAAATAACGAATTTGTTGAAGAAATTCCTACTGATGAATTTTTGGGAGATAAAGCATCTTTATCATCATCATCAACAACACGTAGAGATTTCTTAAAGTACGTTGGATTTTCTACAGCAGCAGCTTCATTAGCAGCATGTGAAGGACCAGTACACAAATCGATACCTTATGTAGTTCAGCCAGAACAAATCATTCCTGGTGTGGCAGATTATTATGCTACAACTGTTTTTGATGGTTTTGATTTTGCCAATCTTTTGGTTAAAACTAGAGAAGGTCGTCCAATTAAAATTGATAACAATACTATTTCTGGAGCAAAGTTTGCTGCAAATGCGAGAGTTCATGCCTCAATATTGTCATTATATGATAGTATGAGATTAAAAGAACCAAAGATTTCTGGTAAAAATGCCTCTTGGTCTGAAGTAGATTCGAAAGTTAAGACAAGCATTGCCGATGCTAAAGCAAAAGGGAAACAAGTAGTTTTGTTAACCAATACTTTGGCAAGCCCTTCAACGGATAGATTAATAGCTGAATTTATTGCTAAAAATCCAAATGCTAAACATGTAGTTTATGATGCGGTTTCTGAATCAGCTGCTTTAGATGCTTTTGAAACAGTATATGGAGAAAGAGCATTGGTGGATTATGATTTTTCAAAAGCTTCATTAATTGTTTCCATAGGTGCTGATTTTCTTGGAGATTGGCAAGGAGGTAGTTATGACAAAGGGTATGCACAAGGAAGGATTCCAAAAAATGGAAAAATGTCTCGTCATTACCAATTAGAAGCAAATATGACACTGTCTGGAGCTGCAGCGGATAAAAGAATTCCAATGTCAACTGCCAATCAAAAACAAGCTCTAGTCAAAATATATAATGCCATTACAAATTCTGCTGTTGCTACATCTCTTGATAAATCTTTTGATGCAGAAGTACTAAAAGTAGCTCAACAATTAAAAGCGGCTGGTCCCAAAGGAGTTTTAGTTTCTGGCATTCAAGATAAAAACGCTCAATTATTGGTATTAGCAATCAATCAAGCATTGTCAAGTGAAGCTTTTACAACAAGTGGCACAAGACAAATTAGAAAAGGATCTAATGAAAAAGTTGCTCAATTAGTTAACGATATGAAATCGGGTAGCGTACATACTCTAATAATGAGTGGCGTTAATCCAATTTATACTCTACCAAACAGTAAAGAATTTGCAGAAGGTTTGAAAAAAGTAACTACTTCGGTTGCCTTCTCTTTAAAAGAAGATGAAACAGCTTCTGTTGCAACTATTGCGGCGGCAGCTCCACACTATTTAGAATCTTGGGGGGATGTAACCATTACAAAGGGAACCTATTCCTTGACTCAGCCTACTATCCGTCCTTTGTTCAATACAAAACAATTTCAAGATGCTTTGTTATCATGGACTGGAATAGCTGGAACTTTTTACGATTATATAAAAGCGACCGCAGCTACTATCATTGCAGGTTCTTCTTGGAACAAAGTATTACATGACGGCGTTTTTGTTGGATCAATTCCAGTAGCTTCTGCTTCGTCTGCCAATTATAGCGCAGTCGCAAGTGCTTTAGCACAATCAAAAGCAGCAGACGGATTTGAGTTAATATTATATACCAAAACAGGACTTGGAGACGGTCAACAAGCAAATAACCCATGGTTACAAGAGTTTCCAGATCCAATTACTAGAGTCTCTTGGGATAACTATGTGACAGTTTCAAGAGTTGACGCTGAGAAATTAGGTCTGAAAAATGAAATCGTTGCTAACGGAGGTTTAGATGGAAGTTATGCAACAATTACCGTAGACGGTGTTAAATTAGAAAAAGTTCCTGTGATTGTTCAGCCTGGACAGGCTAAAGGAACATTGGGCTTAGCTTTAGGATACGGAAAAAAAGCAGCTTTAAAAGAAGAAATGCAAGTAGGTATTAATGCCTATTCATTATACAAAGGCTTTAATAATGTTCAAATAGCCAAATTGACTAAAGAATCTGGAATGCATGAATTTGCTTGTGTTCAGGGACAAAAAACGTTAATGGGTAGAGGAGATATTATTAAAGAAACTACTTTAGAAATATTCAACACTAAAGAAGCTGAAGAGTGGAATGAAGCTCCAAAAGTTTCTCTAGATCATAAAGAAGTGAATGCTACTTCGGTTGATTTATGGACTTCATTTGATCGTTCTACAGGTCATCATTTTAATCTTTCTATAGATTTGAATGCTTGTACAGGCTGTGGAGCTTGCGTTATCGCATGTCATGCTGAAAATAATGTACCTGTAGTAGGAAAATCAGAAGTGCGACGAAGTCGTGATATGCATTGGTTGCGTATTGACAGATATTATTCATCAGAAGATACTTTTGCAGCCGATAATGCTAAGAAAGAAGAATTTGATGGATTGTTCGGAGAAAAAGGCTCTTTAGGAGGTTTTGGACAAATGGAAGAAGCTGCGGATAATCCTCAAGTTTCATTCCAACCGGTAATGTGTCAGCACTGTAATCATGCTCCATGTGAGACAGTATGTCCAGTAGCTGCAACATCTCATGGTCGTCAAGGTCAAAATCAAATGGCTTACAACAGATGTGTAGGTACCCGTTATTGTGCTAACAACTGTCCTTATAAAGTTCGTCGTTTTAACTGGTTTTTATACAATAAAAACAGTGAATTTGACTATCATATGAATGATGATTTGGGTCGTATGGTAATCAATCCAGATGTTAATGTTCGTTCTCGAGGAGTTATGGAAAAATGTTCAATGTGTATTCAAATGACACAAGCAACTATTCTTAAAGCTAAAAATGAGGGAAGAACTGTCGTTGACGGAGAATTCCAAACGGCGTGCTCGAACGCATGTTCTTCTGGGGCTATGATTTTTGGTGACGTTAATGATAAAGAAAGTAGAGTAGCTGAGTTGGCTCAAGAAGAAAGAATGTACCATTTGTTAGAGCATGTTGGAACAAAACCAAATGTCTTTTATCACGTGAAAGTTAGAAATACATAAGAAAAATTAAAAATCAATTTAAAGGATTATGTCTCATATATACGACGCAAGTATTAGAAAACCTTTAGTTATAGGTGATAAGACTTATCATGATGTAACTGTCGATGTCGCTGCTCCGGTTGAAGGTAAGGCTAACAAACAATGGTGGATTGTATTTTCAATTTCACTAGCTGCTTTCCTTTGGGGTCTAGGATGCATCATTTATACTATTTCTACAGGTATTGGAACTTGGGGATTAAATAAAACAGTAGGTTGGGCTTGGGATATTACGAACTTCGTTTGGTGGGTTGGTATTGGTCACGCTGGTACACTTATATCTGCAGTACTTTTATTGTTCCGTCAAAGATGGAGAATGGCGATTAACCGTTCCGCTGAAGCGATGACAATTTTTTCTGTAATTCAAGCTGGTTTATTCCCAATCATTCACATGGGTCGTCCATGGTTAGCGTATTGGGTATTACCTATTCCCAATCAATTTGGGTCACTTTGGGTAAACTTCAACTCCCCATTACTTTGGGATGTATTTGCAATTTCAACTTACCTTTCAGTATCCTTAGTTTTTTGGTGGACTGGATTGTTGCCTGACTTTGCTATGATTCGAGACAGAGCAGTTGACCCTTTTCAAAAAAGAATTTATTCTATCCTAAGTTTTGGATGGAGTGGAAGAGCAAAAGATTGGCAACGTTTTGAGGAAGTATCCTTAGTTCTTGCAGGTTTAGCAACTCCACTTGTACTTTCTGTACATACTATTGTATCGATGGACTTTGCTACTTCAGTTATACCTGGATGGCATACAACAATATTTCCTCCATACTTTGTTGCTGGTGCGGTGTTTTCAGGATTTGCAATGGTAAATACGTTGCTTATCATCATGAGAAAAGTATCCAATCTTGAAGCTTACATTACCATCCAACACATCGAATTGATGAATATCATCATTATGATTACAGGTTCTATTGTTGGTGTAGCTTACATCACCGAGTTATTTATTGCTTGGTATTCTGGAGTTGAATATGAACAATACGCTTTCTTAAATAGAGCAACTGGTCCTTATTGGTGGGCGTATTGGTCAATGATGACTTGTAATGTTTTCTCTCCTCAATTTATGTGGTTTAAAAAATTAAGAACTAGTATAATGTTCTCTTTCATTATCTCAATTGTCGTAAATATTGGAATGTGGTTTGAGCGTTTTGTAATTATTGTTACGTCGTTGCACAGAGATTACCTACCTTCATCTTGGACAATGTTTTCACCAACATTTGTTGATATTGGAATTTTTATAGGTACAATTGGATTTTTCTTTGTTTTATTTTTACTATATGCCAGAACCTTCCCAGTTATTGCACAAGCTGAGGTAAAAACAATTTTGAAAGCAACAGGAGAGAATTATATCAAAGAAAGAGAAGCTAATAAACATTAACATTATGAGTAATAAAGTTATTTACGCCATTTATAATGACGATGATGTATTAATGGATGCTGTAAAAAAGACACGAGCAGCACATCATCATATTGAAGAAGTTTTTACTCCTTTTCCAGTTCACGGTTTGGATAAGGCTATGGGTATTGCACCAACAAGAATTGCAATTTGTTCTTTTATTTATGGCTTGTGTGGTTTATCTTTCGGAACATGGATGATGAACTTTGTTATGATACAAGATTGGCCACAAGATATTGGTGGAAAACCAAGTTTTAGTTATATTCAAAATATGCCAGCCTTTGTCCCAATTATGTTTGAAGAAACAGTATTTTTTGCTGCACACTTAATGGTTATTACTTTTTACATGAGAAGTAGATTATGGCCATTCAAACAAGCGGAGAATCCAGATGTAAGAACCACAGATGATCATTTCTTAATGGAAGTAGCTGTTAATGATAACGAAGAAGAATTAATTTCTTTTTTCAATAAAACAGGTGCAGTAGAAGTTAAAGTAATCGAAAAGAACTAATAATAGGATATGAAAAGCGTATATAAAATAACATTTTTGATTTGTATTACAGTTTTAGTTTCGTCATGTCACAATACTTCGGAACCAAATTATCAATACATGCCCAATATGTATGAGCCAGTGAGTTATAATACTTACTCTGAGGCTCCTGTATTTAAAAATGGGAAAGAAGGTCAGCTTCCTGCTCAAGGAACCATTAATAGAGGTTTTGAAGTATATGAGTATCCTAATACAACTGCGGGTTATGAAGCTTCTAAAATTAGTTTGAAGTCACCAATTGATTCACTATCATCTAAAGATTCTGAAAAAGCGAAAGAACTTTTCGAGATATATTGTGCTATTTGTCATGGGAATGCTGGTGATGGAAAGGGTAAACTTGTAACACAAGGAAAGTTTTTAGGTGTTCCTAGTTATAAAGATAGACCTACGATTACTGCAGGAAGTATTTTTCATGTTCAAACGTACGGCTTAAATTCTATGGGGTCTTATGCTAATCAATTGAGCGCACATGAGCGTTGGTTAGTTTCAGCTTATGTGTTAAAATTACAAAGCGAATTATAATTGTAAAACAAACTGATCATAATAGATATGTATACATTTTCAAGTAAATTAAAAACATTTTCATTCATCTTAATGGTTATTGGTATCCTTGGGATTGGATTTGGTTTTTATAATGCACCAAAAAATATTGAAGAAGTTGAAAAAATTCTAGCTTCAGAATCACACGGTGAACATCATTCAGAAGCTACTAAAAAAACTGAAGAAGAAATTGTTCCTGTAAAACATGAAGTTGAGATTGCAAAAGAAGTTGACACAATTGCTGCTTCAGATTCATTAGCTCCAGTAGATTCCACAAAAATTGCCGTAGTTGTTCCAGCAAAAAAAGTTGTTGAAGAAAAAGAAGTAAGTAAAGAAGAAGAGGCTGCTGCACACAAAGATCATTTAGAACATGTTTTACATCAATTGCAAAACAAACCATGGGCAGCATTGTATGTAGCTTGTATCTTTTTTATGCTGATATCACTAGGTGCTTTAACATTTTACGCTATCCAACAAGTAGCTCAAGCAGGTTGGTCTCCAGTTTTATTTAGAGTTATGCAAGGAATAACAGCTTACTTACCAGTTGGCTCAGTTATTTTCTTTATAATTTTGATATTATCTGGATTACACTTTAATCATTTATTCCCATGGTTAGACCCAGAAGTTGTAGCTCATGATAAAATAATTCAAAATAAAGCAGGGTATTTGAATTTTCCTTTTTGGATAATTAGAGCTTTTGTTTTCCTTTTAGGCTGGAATTTGTATCGTTATTTTTCTAGAAAGAATTGTTTAGCTCAGGACGAATCAACAGACAATAGTTTCTACAAAAAGAATTTCAACATTTCAGCAATGTTCTTGGTTTTCTTTATTGTAACAGAATCTATCATGTCATGGGATTGGATTATGTCTATCGATCCTCATTGGTTTAGTACATTATTTGGGTGGTATGTATTTGCTAGTTTCTTTGTTAGCGGAATAACTACAATTTGTATGGTAACTTTATATTTGAAATCAAAAGGGTATTTAGAAAATGTTAATACAAGTCATATTCATGATTTAGCTAAATTTATGTTCGGGATCAGCGTATTTTGGACTTACTTGTGGTTTTCACAATTCATGCTAATATGGTATGCAAATATTCCAGAAGAGGTTACTTACTTTGTTACAAGAATTGAGAAATATAATCTTCCTTTTTTTGGAGCAATTGTGATGAATTTTGTTTTCCCAATTTTAATTTTAATCAATACCGATTTCAAGAGAATTACATGGGTATTAGTTATGGCCGGTATTGTAATTTTATCTGGTCATTATATTGATTTCTTTAACATGATTATGCCATCATCAGTTGGAGACCAATGGTTTATCGGTGTTTCAGAAATTAGCTCGGTACTGTTCTTCTTAGGATTATTTATTTTTGTTGTATTCACTGCTTTAACCAAAGCACCTTTATTGCCTAAGAGAAATCCTTACATCGAAGAAAGTAAACATTTTCATTATTAATATTTAAAGTAAAAACAGATGACAAGTTTGTTGGTAATTATAGTTTTAGTTTTATTATCTATTGCATTGTGGCAGTTGACAAAGATATTTGATTTGACCCAAGTTGGGAAAGAATCGGATAGTACTCAAGTTGCAAATGATGGAGATAATAATACTCAAGGGTATTTAATGTTTGGATTCTTGGCTTTCATTTATATTTTTACGATATACGGATTAATTAAATGGGGAGGTTTAGTCTTGCATACTCCTGCTTCTGAGCACGGTGCATTAGTAGATAATTTGATGAATATCACTTGGGTTTTAATTTTCACAGTACAAGCGATAACACAGGTGTTACTTCATTACTTTGCTTTTAAATATAGAGGTAAAAAAGATCAGAAAGCATTATATTTTGCAGATAACAATAAATTAGAAGTTATCTGGAGTAGTATACCAGCAATTGTTCTTGCAGGATTAATTCTTTATGGATTGTATGCATGGACTAATATTATGTTTATTGATAAAGACGAAGAGGTAATAGAAATAGAATTGTATGCACAGCAATTTAAATGGACAGCACGATATGCAGGAGAAGATAATGTGTTAGGAAAAGCTAACGTAAGGTATATTGAAGGTGTAAACGTTCTAGGGGTTGATTTATCCGACCAAAATGCTCAAGATGATAAAGTGGTTACAGAACTTCATATACCTAAAGGTAAAAAAGTCCACTTTAAGATGAGATCACAGGATGTTTTGCACTCAGCTTACATGCCCCATTTTAGAGCTCAAATGAATTGTGTGCCTGGAATGGTTACTGAGTTTGCTTTTACACCAATTTACACTACAAACGAAATGCGTGATATGCCTTTCATGCAAGAAAAAGTAGCTAATATTAATGCAATAAGAAACAAAAAGAGCATTGATTTAGTAGCAAATGGAGGCACAGCTCTAGATCCTTATACATTTGATTATTTGTTGTTATGTAATAAAATTTGTGGAGCATCACACTACAACATGCAGATGAAAATAGTTGTTGATACACCACAAGAATACAAAAAATGGTTGCAAGAAAAGCCTACTCTTGCAGCAGAAATTAAAGCAGCAAATGCCCCTGCCGAACCCTTACCAACAGAGGCAAAATCTACAGATACGGTAAAGGTAAAAGATGCTAAAATGATTGCTCAAGTAGTAAAAAAATAAAAAAATAAAATTAAAGTAAACATAATATGTCAGCAGCAGTTATAGATCACGAACACGATAATGCACACGATCATGGTCATGAACACCACCATAAAGATACATTTATAACTAAATATATCTTTTCGATTGATCACAAAATGATAGCTAAGCAGTATTTAATTACTGGTATCATTATGGGTGTGATTGGTGTACTCCTTTCAATATTATTTAGATTACAATTAGCTTGGCCAGAAGAATCATTTAAAATTTTACATTTTTTTCTTGGCGATAGTTATGCTCCAAATGGAGTATTAACAAATGATAGATACTTAGCTCTTGTGACTATTCACGGGACTATAATGGTATTCTTTGTACTAACAGCTGCATTAAGTGGAACATTCAGTAATTTACTGATACCACTTCAAATTGGAGCACGTGATATGGCGTCTGGTTTTCTTAACATGGTTTCCTATTGGTTGTTTTTCCTTTCAAGTGTTATCATGGTAAGTTCATTATTTGTTGAATCAGGACCAGCATCTGCAGGATGGACAATTTATCCACCCCTTAGTTCATTACCTCAAGCTATTAGTGGTTCTGGAACAGGTATGACTTTATGGTTAGTGTCAATGGCCGTTTTTATTGCAGGTTCATTATTAGGTTCCTTAAATTATATTGTTACTGTTATCAATTTGAGAACTGTAGGTATGTCAATGACGAGATTGCCTTTAACCATTTGGGCGTTCTTTGTTACAGCAATTATTGGTGTTATTTCGTTTCCAGTACTTCTTTCTGCTGCTTTATTATTGATTATGGATAGAAGTTTTGGCACTTCATTTTTCCTGTCAGATATATATATAGCAGGGGAAGTATTACACTATCAAGGAGGCTCACCAGTATTATTTGAGCACTTGTTTTGGTTTTTAGGTCACCCAGAGGTATATATAATTTTGTTACCTGCTTTAGGAATTACATCAGAGGTTATAGCAACTAATTCACGTAAACCAATTTTTGGATATAGAGCGATGATTATGTCTATTTTAGCCATAGCTTTCCTATCGACTATCGTTTGGGGTCACCATATGTTTATTTCAGGTATGAACCCATTCCTAGGTTCTGTATTTACATTTACAACACTGTTAATTGCAATTCCATCTGCTGTAAAAGCATTTAATTATATTACGACGCTTTGGAAAGGAAATTTACAGTTAAATCCAGCAATGTTGTTCTCAATAGGATTAGTTTCGACATTTATCACGGGAGGGTTAACAGGAATTATTCTTGGAGACAGTACTCTAGATATTAATGTACATGATACATATTTCGTAGTGGCTCACTTTCACTTGGTGATGGGTATTTCTGCTCTTTACGGAATGTTTGCTGGAATTTACCACTGGTTTCCAAAAATGTTTGGAAGAATGTTGAACAAAAATTTGGGTTATGTTCATTTTTGGGCGACAGCAGTTTGTGCTTACGGAGTTTTCTTCCCAATGCATTTTATTGGGTTAGCAGGATTACCAAGACGTTATTATACGAATACAAACTTTCCTCTTTTTGATGATTTGCAAAACGTTAACGTGTTGATTACCACATTTGCAATAATTGGAGGAGTTTTTCAATTGGTGTTTTTGTATAATTTCTTCAGTAGCATTTTCTATGGTAAACGTACTGTTCAGAATCCTTGGAAATCAAACACATTAGAGTGGACAGCACCAATTAAACATATTCATGGTAACTGGGAAGGTGAGATTCCTCACGTACACAGATGGCCTTATGATTATAGCAAACCGGGTCATGATGACGATTTTGTTCCGCAGGATGTCCCAATGAAAGAGGGTGAAGAACAATTACATCACTAGAAAAAAAGATTTTTTATTTTAAATGCCTCTCTTAAACGAGAGGCATTTTTATTTTAGGTAATCAAATTAGTTATATTTGTATTATGAATGAGAATTTAGACCCCACTAATAGCAATTACAATTCGGAGGAATTAGATCTTGAAAGAAAATTGAGACCGCTCAGTTTTGATGATTTTTCGGGTCAAGATCAGATATTAGAAAATTTAAAAGTTTTTGTTGAAGCAGCAAATCTTAGGAATGATGCTTTAGATCACGCTTTGTTTCACGGCCCACCGGGATTAGGTAAAACAACACTAGCAAACATTCTTGCTAATGAATTAGGCGTAGGTATAAAAATTACTTCTGGACCTGTTCTAGATAAACCTGGAGATTTGGCAGGATTATTAACTAATCTTGAAGAACGTGATGTGCTTTTTATTGATGAAATACATCGTTTAAGCCCTGTTGTAGAAGAATATTTGTATTCTGCAATGGAAGACTTCAAAATTGATATTATGATTGAATCTGGACCTAATGCCAGGACCGTTCAAATTAATTTAAATCCATTTACCTTAGTAGGAGCTACCACTCGTTCAGGTCTGTTGACTGCACCTATGCGAGCCCGATTTGGAATACAAAGCCGTTTACAATATTATACAACGCAATTGTTGACCACAATTGTACAACGTAGTGCAGCAATTATTAAAATGCCTATAACTATGGAAGCGGCTATAGAAATTGCAGGCAGAAGCAGAGGAACACCTCGTATAGCGAATGCTTTATTGCGACGTGTTCGTGATTTTGCACAAATCAAAGGGAATGGTAAAATTGATATTGAAATTGCCCGCTATTCACTTAAAGCACTAAATGTTGATGCACATGGGCTTGACGAAATGGATAATAAAATCTTAACTACCATCATTGATAAATTTAAAGGAGGCCCAGTTGGATTATCAACTCTAGCAACAGCCGTTTCTGAAAGTAGCGAAACCATCGAAGAAGTATACGAACCTTTTTTAATCCAAGAAGGATTTATCATGAGAACTCCAAGAGGACGTGAGGTTACAGAAAAGGCATATAAGCATTTAGGTAAAATAAAAACCAATATACAGGGGGGGTTGTTTTAGAAGTTATTGGAAGTTTGATTAATTTTAAATCAGAAATGCTATTTTAAATCCATCCATTGTGACTTTAAGTATAAATTCAAAATCTCTTTAAACTTTAATAAATAAAAAACTTCGCATAATCCATAAGATAAATGCGAAGTTTAAACTAATTTCCAATACAGATTTATTGTTATATTATTTTTAATTTACAATTAAGCCTTATTTTAATGGTAACAATACAGTATCAATAACGTGTATTATCCCATTTGATGCCGAAATATTTGCAGTTGTTATATTTGCAGTATTTCCAATTGCGTTAATTGAACCTTTAGGGGTCACTGAAAACTGGCTTCCTAGTAAAGTGGTTATTGTTCTGTTGCCATTTTTTGGAACTACACTATTTGCTGCGCGTCTACCCTCTGTTACATGGTATAGTAGAACGTCTCTAACTAATGGTGCAGGAAGTTCAGTTATACTATTAACTTTCAAAGCAGCATAAAGGTTTTGGAATGCTTGGTCAGTTGGTGCAAAAACGGTATACTGGTCTTTCCCATTTGCAAAAAGATTTACAAGACCTGTGTTTAGTTCAGAATCTACATAAACTAGGGCTGAAACTAATTCATTAAATCCAGCATTAGAAGCGATTCCTGCTATAGAAGTAGTTCCTTTTGCCGGTGTTCGTCTTTCTAAAGAAGCAGATACATTTGCTGTTTCGTTTGTTGATGCTTCATCTGTTGAACATGATGATAAATTAAACGATGAGAAAACTACTAGTGCTACAACTTTTAAGCCGGTGGCTAATTTTAAGATTTTGTTTTTCATGATAAGTGATTTTAAATTAATTGGTTATTAAGTGAATAATTTTCAACAATATTTTGTTTAACATTTTTTTTATAAAATTAAACAAAAATAAATAGCTTGATATTGTTTTAGGAATAATTTAACAATCTATGTAATGGCATCATTATTCAATTTTAAGCTAGTAAAATGAATTACAAAATGTGTTTTGTGTCAAAAGCTTAAACAAATTAATTCTACATAATGATTTGATTTACAGTAATTATGTCGTTATATTTTAAATAATCACAATTATTAGCGCGAGTATCATACTCATTATTATGAACTGTTTTGGTTTGAAATTATTTGCGTAACAATCAAAGTAAAAACAAGACCAAAAACATTACAATATTTATATTAAATTTGGGCTATTCAGAAATTTCATTTTTTAGTTTACACGCTATCAAAAACATATGCCTTTAAAAGAAAAGTATACCACTTTCATCAAATCCGAAGCATTACGCCTCGGTTTTTTGGCTTGTGGCATTTCTAAATCTGTTTTTTTGGAAGAAGAAGCACCTCGTCTTGAAAACTGGTTGAACCAAAATCTTCATGGTCAAATGTCGTATATGGAAAATCATTTTGACAAGCGATTGAATCCGAACTTGCTCGTTGATGATGCCAAAAGTGTAGTATCGCTCTTATTAAATTATTATCCTTCAGAAACTCAAAAAAATGACTCTTATAAAATTTCAAAATATGCTTACGGACAAGATTATCACTTTGTTATTAAGGAAAAAATAAATGTATTACTCCATTCCATTCAAGAAAACATTGGTGAAGTTTCAGGAAGGGCTTTTGTTGATTCTGCACCGGTTTTAGACAAAGCTTGGGCGGCTAAAGCAGGATTGGGTTGGATTGGGAAGAATAGTAACCTAATAACAAAATCAGTGGGCTCATTTTATTTTGTAGCAGAGCTCATTATCGATTTAGAATTAGAGTACGATAACCCAACGACCGACCATTGCGGCACTTGTACAGCTTGTATTGATTCCTGTCCAACAGAAGCCATTGTAGCGCCTTATGTTGTTGATGGGAGTAAGTGCATCTCCTATTTCACCATTGAACTTAAGGAAAATATTCCGAGCGAAATGAAAGGGAAATTCAATGATTGGGCCTTTGGTTGTGATGTCTGTCAAGATGTTTGTCCTTGGAATAAATTTTCAAAACCTCATAATGAACCTCTTTTTAATCCCCATCCTGATTTGCTATCCATGGCCAAAAAAGATTGGGAGGAAATTACAGAAGAAACATTCAAAAAAGTATTTAAAAATTCTGCAGTAAAGCGAACAAAATTGGATGGTTTGAAACGGAATATTGATTTTTTAAGATAATGATTTAAGGTAACTTAATTATTCAAGGGGTGATTTTTATTAAATATATAAAACCATTACAAAAGAAAATTTTATATTAAATTAATACAAGATTCAACCTCTTGATGAGGTTTGAGAAAAAAATGAATTAAAGCACAAAAACAAAAAACCCGAATAGTTACTATTCGGGTTTTTCTGTGGTACCTCCAGTTCTACATATATCAAAATATTAATATTTATTAAATTGATAATCAAGTATTTAATAAATGCTAAAATTGAATATCAAAACATATTGTTTTACACTTGTTTTACACTATATTTGTATTTGATTGAATTATAATATAATAGCAATATATGAAAATAACTTATAAACCTTGTCTTAAGACAAAACACTCTGGTGATACTGTTGGTATTATAAACATAAGAAGAACTGAAAACAGACAATCAAAATACTTTTCTCTTGGTATTTCTTTGAATAAAAAAAAATATTGGTTAAAGAGTGGTTCTGTAAGTAGCACTCATCCTGATTACAAAGAAATAAATACTAAAATTGAAGAAAAAATCAATGAATTAAAACTAATGGAATTCACAGACAATGCCATTATGAGTGTAAGAGTTCTAGAAGATGAGGTTGAAGAAACATTTATTGATTTTTTTAATAGTCAATTACTACACCTTCAAACAAGAAAGGAATTAGGTTCTTATAAAGCACATAAAACAAGTTATTTGCACTTTACTAATTTTCTTGAATTAAAGAGAATTAAAAAAATACACTTCAAAGACATAACCTCATCTCTAATGAGAGATTTTGAAACTTACTTACTTGGACTTGGTTTATCTGCAAACTCTTGTATAAAGTATATTAAAACAATTAGTAATGTATTCAATAAAGGGGTTGTTTTAGAAAAATACACACCTGATAAAAACCCATTTTTAGCAGTTAATAAAATAACTACACCTGTTGCTAAAAAAACACTTGGAAAATTAGAAATTGAATTGATTTTCAAAACTTCAATATCAAAAGACAACCCTTTGTATCATTATAGAAATTACTTCTTATTTCAAATCTTTGCTCAAGGTTTAAGAGTAAGTGATCTACTAACTTTAAGATGGTCAAATCTTGTAAGTGGTGAAATTATATTTAATCAATTCAAAACAAAAACACCACATAAAATAAAATTAAATTATATAATCTTGTTGAGGTTGGCTGAGTATCTGCCTACTGGCAATGATGTTATTAATAGTAAATACACTTTTGACCTCAACAATAAAAAATACTTAATGTCTTACAGTGAGATTGAAAACCATTATAACAAATTACAAAAAGATAATATTAGTATCTACTTGAAGTTAATTAATTCAAAGAAAGAAGAAGATAAAATTAAAGTTGAAGAGTTAGAAAGGTTATACAAAAGTTGGCTTAATGTTATGGATGAAATTAGAGATAAAATCTCATCTATATTAATTCTTCAAATTGCTGTTTATGGAAAAGCAAATCCTAAAAAGTTTATATTTCCAATATTAGATGACAAAATCTTTAGTGATGTTTTATTTAATGCTCAAAAACATACTTTGACAAAATATCAATACAATCAACTATCTTCCAAAACTGCCTACTATAATAAGCAATTAAAAAAACTGCAAGCATTATGTAATATTGATACTGTTTTTACAAGTCATTTGGCAAGGCACTCATATACAAACTTAATGATTGAAACTACAAATAAAGATATTTATACAATCTCAAAGAGCCTAGGCCATAGCACTCTTTCAACCACAGAGCACTATGTAAATGACTTTCTTTATCAAAGAATATATGAAAGTAATGATGCAATGAACCAAACTTTTTTAACAGTTAATTCTAATTAAAGTATATTAAATTATATTAAACTCAATTGTAATTGAGTTTAATATAATTTAATTTAATTCAACTTTCTTCAAGTAGGATTTAATCTTTGTGAGTGTATTTATATGAAGTCCTGTAATCTTTGAGATTTCAGTATTCTTATAATTTTTCTTCATATACTCAACTGCTTTTTTATTTTTTTCTTTATTAAGAAAGGTTAAAATATCTTCATTACTTCCTGCTTTTCTACCCTTATAAACACCTTTCAATTTAGCAATTCTAATACCTTCAAATTGTCTTTCTTTTAATTGTGTTCTTTCCATTTCACTAACAACACCAAGAATAGAAATTATCATTTTTGATATTGGATTTTCTTTGCCATTTTCATCTAATGTTTTTAATCCTTGAGCAACAAAATATATTGTAATCTTGTTTTCATTAAAGTAATGAATAGTATTAATAATATCTCTTAAATCTCTTCCTAATCTATCAATCTGTAACACAGAAAGATTTTTAATGATACCATTATCAACAAGTTTTTTTATTTCTTTTCCTCCCTCTCTTTCAAAAAAAGGAATTGCACCAGAGCACTTGTCTTCAATTACTAAATCAAAATCTTTTTCATTTACTCTTTGTCTATCTGTTTTTTGGTCTATGTGACTTACTCTTACATAACATACTTTCATAATTCATATTTTTAGGTTACCCTTATTGATACCCCAAAATTATGAATTTTAATTGAATAAACCCCATAAATAGGGGTTTATTTCAATATTTAATATTCACATTTTCACCTCTACTCTAAAATTGTATTGATTTTAGAAACCCTTGCAAAAAGAAATATTTTAATATAGTTTTGTTGCCTACAAAATGCTGATAATAATAAGACAGCATTTGAGTATTTAAGAAATGAGATAATTTGTTTTAATTAAAAAAAATAAAACAATGAATATTTATGATACATTTTTATATGATATAGTGTTTATAGCAGTAGTCTTTTTGGGATGTTGTTATGCATGGGAAATAATTAAAAAATGGTCACAGTCTACATTAACCTACCAGCAAAATGAATACTTTACAATTTTTGTGGCCATCATATTAGTATTTCTGTTTTTTCTTATTAATAATCAAAGCAGAAATAAATATCCTTCAGAAGAACCAGAAGGCAATCCAATTGAAAGAGAAAATCCTTTCTTCTAAAATTATTAATTAAACTTCTTTTCTAATAAGTGATTTCAAATCTCTCTATTACAGAGTTAAAAAATCAAGCCTATAATCATACCCAGTAGTCCTCCAATAATAAATCCTGTTCCACAAAGAGTTACTGTACTACTACTTTCTCCTCTTTTACTGTCATGATTTGAAGACCATTTCAGAATTAATATTGATAAAAGCATCCCTGCTATATAAGTTATCCAATATGAAGTTAAGTTTTTATAATAGTCACCAATTCCAAATGAAACTCCAAGAAAAAAATAAAGAGCAGGTACTCCATTACCAAATCTAAATGATATAAATGAAAATAATACACGCACCCATCCACTAATTAATATAAAACTTGGCAAAATCAGACCTATTAATATACTTTTTATCATAATTTCTTAAGTTAGTTTCAACAATTATTTATCCTATAAATCTGTATATTTTTATTTTTTCTCTTAAAAGCATAACATCCACTTCATATTCAATTTTTAATTTTGAAATAAAATCATAAAGTTCTTGAACTTCTTCTTGATATCCAGGGTACATTTGGTCATCTAAAACTTTTTTGAGGAGAGTAACATACTTAGAAGGTAAAAAGTTTAATACACCATGCTTTATATATTGAAAAAAAAGTGTTTTTGTAACCATATTTTTGTCAAAACTTAAATCAAGTATGCCCCT
>Ga0315904_10001942_pt1 | contig 32515 bp, 19 predicted proteins | sample LakEriMetagenome_6_FD_203529 | JGI IMG/M metagenome (GOLD analysis project Ga0315904, IMG submission 203529) | Freshwater fungal communities from buoy surface, Lake Erie, Ohio, United States - Buoy 12 MA120 | ecosystem: Environmental > Aquatic > Freshwater > Lake | place: USA: Lake Erie, Ohio...
GGATGGTGGACTCTAGGACTGAGTGTCAGCCCCGACGGACAGGTACACTACTATGCAAAGCCTGGTATCGAGGACCTGACTGCCGCCGACCACATTGCTTCGGCTTACCCGTTCGGTCATCACGCTTTCAAATTCCGCAACTACTTCTTTAATGTCTGCAGCGGCGACAACGGCCAAAGCTGGTCGACTGAGTTCATTATTGATGATACGCGCGTCTATCGAGCTCGATGATCGGGGGTACGCCAATTGCTTGACACCAGGGGCGGACCCAATTGCCGCTCCTGGTCCAGTTGGGCCATGAGTCTTCCCAATTACCCGGACTTGAGAGCTGCCCTCGGAGCATGCCTCCGCAACTGTTCCTATGTAAGTGCGGGCTCCGGCCCTTACCAACAAGGAGCACCGGACAACACACTCAGCTGTCATTTGAGACAAGCCCACCTGCTCACCGTCCTGACGGATTTCTTCCTGTCTCGCGTTGGACAGCCGCTTTCGCCAATTTCCCGATTTCCGAATCGGTGTCGTTTCGATCGCGATGCTCTTTTTTCAATGAGCGAGCAAGCAAGCGGATGAAACAAAAGGATTTCTGACGGGATAGAAACGTGTTTAGTGGGGGCGTTTGGGGCACGGCTCAAAACAATTACAGACAACCAACAACATTGATTTGAATATTCCCGCTTCCGATTTCTCCGCGGCCCTCCGCGGCAGCGTCTTTCGGCGAGCGTCATGTCCAGAATCAGGGAGACGTTTTCATGTCGGAAGAGTGGGAGTTTTACTTTACGAGCGTGAATGGCCAACTTGCCTCGATCCTGGTTGACGTCGGAATTCGCGAAACGGCGCCGGATTCAAACAAACCTTGGTTGTTGAGGGTCTGGACACACTTCCATGACGTCGAAGAACACGGCTTGCCCAGCGAGGCCGAGTCCGATGCCTTTGCCGAGGTTGAAGAGACGCTCGTCGCCACGCTTACCAACTCACTGGATGCGGTACTTGCCGGAAGGATCACGACTGCGGGGCGCAGAGAATTCTTTTGCTACGCCCCATCGTTCGTCGGCTTTGAGGAGGCGATGAGCCAGTGCCTAAGCCGCTTTCCCGATTATCAATGGGCCCTGGATACAGAATTGGACTCTGACTGGAGCCAATACCTCAACCTGCTTTATCCCAACCCAGCCGATTGGCAGCAAATCCAGAATCGCCAAGTGATTGAGCAACTGGTTCAACACGGCGATTCTTTGGAGAAAGAGCGAATGGTTTTCCATTGGGCCTACTTTCCAAACGAGTCATCGCGGGAAAAGTTTGGAGACGAAGTCAAGCGCAGGGGTTTCGAGATCACCGACGCAAGCGAAGAGGCTTCCCCGGATGAAGCCAATTCCTTTGGCATCGGATTTGAACGAATTGAAAAGGTCGATTGGGAATCAATCAATCAAATCACGCTGGAGTTGCTCGAATTGGCTGAATCGCTCGCTGGAACTTACGACGGCTGGGAAACCACCGTGGAAGCCGACGCTGCGGAGAGCGATTCCGAATAACTGTCCGAACTTGGCATCGAGGGGGCCATCACTGAAGTCACTACAGTAAACCCGCAACACAAAGGCTAGGAGAGATTCGAGATGGAGATAAACAACCTCCCGTTCTGCCTGACAGACTGGGCAACAGTCGCAGTTACGGAACACCCAGGGGAGCAAGGCATGGCTTTTTGGAGAACCTGCCATTTTGGCCCGATTCGAGTGAGGATGGTTGAGTATTCAGCAGGATACCTCGCAGACCATTGGTGTTCCAAAGGACACGTTCTGCTCTGTCTCGAGGGCCAACTGGAAACCGAACTTGCGGATGGCCGAAGGTTCAGCCTGACCCCGGGCATTTCTTACCAAGTGGCAGATAACGCGGAGGCTCACCGCTCTTCGACCACAAGCGGGGCCAAACTCTTCATCGTTGACTAGTCCTTTTGCAAGGCCAAAGACCAGGATTGGGTCAAGTTGTAAGATTGGTCTCAAGTCCGTCGGTGAAGCTCTGGACAGATTTCAGCTTCTTTGTCATTCGAGCGGAGCGATACGGGGCTTGGGACTCGACGGATAAGATGTCCGTCGTACCCTAAACGTCGGGTGAACGAAAGCATTAGGCTGAGACCGCTATTGCCGAGCGAATCGCGAACGAGGCCACGGACCATTTTGCCAAGCGGATAGAACCAGCTCGGTCGGTTGAAGTCGTTACCCAGCACCCAAACCCGGGCGCGACGAACGCCTCTAGGAGCGGGCCGCGACAGATTCGGCTAGACCCGTCATTTGCCGCAGGCTAACCGCTAACCAAACGCTCGAACCATTCGAGCTCGGCGGCGATTCCGGAAGCGAGCGTGGCAGGGCGCCAAGCCTGAGGAAGCACTCCCCAGGCGTAAGTTTCGATCTCCCAGTCAATCTTCTGCAGCGAGTCCGGTCCTCCGCCCACGCCGCGGTAATTTTTCAGGTAGTTCCAACAGGTAACAATTTCCTGTTGGCTGGATGACAGACCGGGGGCGAGCGCCTCGACAAAAATCGGGAGGTGAAAATGAACTCGCCATTGCCCGGCTTTTTCCGCAGCTGCCAGCGCGTCCGGAAGGTCCTCGTACAGACGCCCGCCTGCCATCGTTTGATGGAGATAACGGGGCTCGGCAAACTCCGCCAGTTGCCTTGCCAAGTCGTCGGGGCGGGTATCCACGCTGCCGGAAAAATCCGCCAAAAGTGCCGCTGAAATCTGGACCTTGCCGATCGGTATCTCGTTGGCTCGGTACGCACTCAACGCTTCCTGCTGACTCTCCTTCATCACCACCGCGTGACAGACATCGTGGCATATGCCCAGATGAGCCGCGGTCAAATCGGGTTCAATCGAAAAAAGATAATCGGTGAAGTACTCGACTACATCCGAACTGCTCGACAAAGAGCAACCCGGCTCAGGCTCAAGACAAATTCGGATTCGTTTGCCTGTTTCAGCTGCCCGCTGTTCGGCATATCGTGCCGCAGCAAGCAGGTTATCACTGCAGGCATCGTGAAACGCATGTCCCTGACTCGTACCCGAAGGCCAGCCCAGAGGCAATGTCGAGATCGTGCCCTGTTTCCGATCACCCAGTAAACCAATCAACAGGTCAATCAAGCGACAGGTATATTCCAGTCGAGACGGCTCGGCCCAAGTCGGCTGGTAGACCGCATGCTTGACGATCGGCTGGTGAAAATCGCCTGCGGGAAAACCATTCAGGGTGCGAACCTGAAACCCGTGTTCCGAAAGAAACTCCCGAAACCTGGGAAGTTCCCCCGGCTTGGACAACTCGCGCGATGCGGACTCTCCAAACCAGAGCCCCAGCCAAAGCGGTGCCTGACCACCGCGGATTCGATGAACGTCCACTGCATGCTGCAGCAATTGCCCGCGGACCTGCTCAAGCGAGATTCCCGGATGGACGTTCGTGCAGTAACCGAACTCAATGCTCATGACAGCCGCCACCACTGCTGCAGTTTCGGGGACCAAACAGAATGGACGCCATGGCACAGACCCAACCGGCGATAAAACTGAGGCCACCAACCGGCACGACCATTACCATCCACTTTTGGTCAGTCAGCACCCAGCCGTAAAGGCCACCGGAAAACAGGACTACCCCCAGCAACATTAAGGCCGCCGCCAAGCCGCGCCAACGCCAGCAGGCCGAAGCCAAACCACCGCACGCAATCATGGCGAGCGAGTGAAACATCTGGTAGTACACGCCAGTCTGCCAATTCTCAAGTCGCTTGGCGGCGTCATCGGGGAACCAGCCAGGCAACTGTTCCCGCAACCAATGGGCTCCAAATGCCCCAAGAATGACGCTCGTTCCCGCGAGAAACATTCCCGTTAAAATCACTGCCCGACCGGACATCCACACTTCCTGCAAGTCAAATTGAAACGATTTCCAGACGGGTTATTCTCAAATCGGGACGCGGTTTGGACAATGGGTTGCAAGGAAAAAGAAATCCTGCCAGGGGACAACGGCATGGGGACAACGGCATGGGGAAACCGGCAAATCGACCTCGCAAACGTCGAATTCGATCTGGACGCAGACAACGTTGCCTAACCCAGGGGGTCGCTACCCGCTCTCAACAGCCACCGCAGCTGGCAGCCCAGTAATTCCGATCGCCCGCGTCGCGGCAAACAATATCCCATTCTGGAGTCCACCATGCCTTCCGAACGACGAAATCAGAAAATCAACTCCGGTTCCAGCCGACTCGGCAAGCCATCACCTGACGGCGCGCCGTGGGCGCGACCGGCGAGCTCGAACTGGTCGGGCTGGTTGTTCGCCTCTATCTTCGGCGTGGGCATGCTTCTCTCCCAGAGCGTAGCGGTCGTTGCCCAAGTCCCCGCATCGGTTCCGGACGAGCTTAGGACGGTCGCCGAAAAGAGCCTCTTTACTGCCACAAGCTCCAGCCAGGAGGTCGAGGATTTTCTCGCCCGATGCGACCAACTTTCGGAGCATATTCGCTGTGTTGAATATGGCCGCACAGTCGAGGGCAAGCCGATGACTGCGGCTATCCTCGCCAAAGGCAACTTTGAGCTGGGTCAAAAAGACCAGCGTTTCCGCGCCCTCGTGATCGGCAATATTCACAGCGGCGAATGTGATGGCAAGGAAGCCCTTTTGGAAATCATCCGCAATTTCGCTCTCCAGCCGAACAGCGAATGGCTGGACAAACTGGTGCTGGTGATCGCGCCGAACTATAACGCCGACGGGAACGACAAGATGGGGAAGACCAACCGACCGGGGCAAGTCGGACCCGATGCGGGGATGGGTGTTCGCCCGAATGCTCAGCAATTTGACTTGAATCGGGATTTTGTCAAACTCGACTCGGATGAGGGCCGCAACCTCGTGTCCCTGATGGACAAGTTTGACCCTCATTTGTTCATTGATTGTCACACGACCAATGGATCGCGCCACCGTTATCTCTTGACCTACGACGTTCCACACAATCCCTCGGTCGAGGAGAACATTCGGAGGGTACTTCGCGAGCAAATGATGCCGGAGTTGACCCGGCGTCTGGGAACTCAGGGAATTGATACGTTCTATTACGGCAACTTTGACCGCAGTTCCACCCGCTGGGAGACTTACGGTTTCGAACCACGTTACAGCACCGAGTATGCGGGACTGCGGGGAATACTTGGGGTTTTGTCCGAATCGTATTCGTATGCAAGTTATGCCGATCGGATACGTGGAAGCCGCGAGTTTGTACTCGCCAATCTCAACTATTGCGTCGAGCGGGGGGATGAACTCACGCGTCTGGTAGAGCGAACACGCGAGGATTTTATCGCCACCGCCAAAGCTCGCCCTGAGTCGCTCTTCATGGTGCTGGATGCGCGGATGGAGCCGTTTTCGCAGAAGGAAAAAATCCTCGCTTATCGCGATGACCAGCCAGCCGAAATTGAAGTCGAATTCTGGGGCCGTTACGAGCCCGTGACGACTGTTTCGCTTCCTCGGGCTTATGTATTTGGGCCGGAGCACGCGAAACTGGTGGATAAACTCAAACAGCATGGCATCGCAGTCGAACGTTTAGAAAAGCCCATTGCGGTGGAAGCAGAGATCGAGACAGTCACCTCAATTAATCGAGCTGCGAGAGCCTTTCAAAGCCACAACATGGTGCGGCTGGAGACCACAGTAGCTCGTGCGGACCGCGAAGTTCCAGCCGGATGGTATCTCGTTCGAACGGGTCAATCGCTGGGACGGCTGGCGAGTCACATCTGTGAGGCCCGGACCTGCGACGGCTTCGTCACTTGGAACATGCTCGACGACCACTTGAAAGAGGGCGGTGAGTATCCGATCTGGAGAGTGATTCGCGAGAAGAAGAATTAACGCAGAGGCTTGGGAACTCGGGCTGGCCGGAGGTGGCCCCAAGCGGTCCAGCGCTCGCCTTCACTCCGGCCGTCGCGGAATGCTCGGAATCGAAAATATTGGGATGAGGCCAAGGGTGGCGATGAGGCCAAGGGTGGCGATGAAGCCAAGAGTGGCCCCTTCAACCCCAGCCCCACTCTCCCGAGCGGCACGCTGGGGAGACCGCGGAGCACGCGCGTTTCACGCAGGTTGCCGAACGCAATCGAGCGTTCGGACGCACGCCAGCCATCAGACGTATGATGGCGTCGAGCGATTCACTTCGACCGGTTCGCCGCCGTTTCGCGCGGAAAGCAACAAGGCATCCAGCACCACTTGGGTCTTCAAAGAAATATTCGGCCAGTAGGGATCCGGACGACCGGCCAAAACCAAGTTGCCGAACGTACGGAAGAGGTTGGTTTCCGGCGAATTTTGTCCGCCATTACTCTGTTCCTGAACTTCAACATAATGCCGCGCCGGTTCCATGTTGAAGTCAAACCCGGTTGGATTGAACTCGCAACTGACTCGTTCAAAACTCGCGGCGTTGGAAAAATAAGGCAGCACGAAATCGGCTACGCGCAATTGGCATTTGGTCCCGCTGATTTGGGCCCACTGTTGATGGTGTGTCTGAAAGCTGTTGTAGAAGGATGCCGTAACTCCACCCTCAAAGAACAACTCGCCGGAAAATTCAGTGGGAACGGGGTGCTCCGCGGAGGATTGCGTGTTGGCCGCTAACATGCGACCTACGACTCGCAAAGGCAGCTCGTAGTCGACAACCCAGAGCGCGAAACGCGTGGTGTACCAGCCTAAGTCGCCGAGACAACCTTGGGGCTCCAAGCGGTGGTCGCTCCGAATATTGTCACTGAAAAATTCCGGCGGGGCACAGAAGCTGAACTGCATCGCGATACGTTTTAGAGCGCCCAGCGAGGACTCGTCATCGATCGCCTTGCGCAATTCGCCGAGGCGGCGACTGTGCATGTACATGACGCCGTCCATGAACTGCACTTTGTTGCGTTCGCACGCAGCAATCATCTCACGCAGGTCGTCGCTGCTCGGGGCACAAGGCTTTTCGCAGACCACATGCTTGCCTGCCTCCGCGGCGCGGATTACCCATTCCTTTCGCAGACCAGTCGGCAACGGCACGTAAACCGCATCGATATTGGGATCGTCAATCAGCTCCTGATAACTTCCATAAGCCTTTGGTTCAGGCTTGATTGGCCAGTGGGCCTGGCAATCGTGGATGAATTGCTGAGCCGAGTTCTTCGAGCGGCTGGCGACGGCCGCGATGCTCCCGTTTCCCGTGTTACGGATCGCCAACCAATTTTTGCGCCCAACGGTTGCCGTGCTCAGAATTCCCCACCGACATACGCGAACCGCCATTGTTTCTCATTCTCCTGATGCAAAACCGACCCGAGCCAACCGACTGGACGAAAACGTGTCGCGGAAACCCTCGACGAGCCAAGGTCTTACCGCAAACTTGTTGATTCATTCAAAACTTGTTTAGGATTCTTGCGGGAAGTTGCGACCATTTCAGGCCTGTGTACTCTTCACTGCAGACCTGATTGTCAGTCAACCTCCAAATTCCCGCAAGCTGGCGAGGCTTCGGCGGCCCGATGCCGGTTGGCATCGCAAGAGAGGCCTGATTACGATAGGTCAGTCGGAATGTTGGGGCCGAGACACCGGTTTTCATGCAAGCTGGTCGCACTCAGTACTCGACTCCCTCGGCCCGGGCAGCGGGCGACCGCCTCACCCCGCCACACATAGTTAAGCCTCATTGATTCAGGAGTTTGCGATGTCGCGTTGGATTCGGTTGCTTGGGTTGCCGCTGTTCCTGGTGTTGGCTTCGACCGCAACGGCTGAGGACCGGATGTGGTTGCGTTACCCGGCTATTTCACCTGACGGGAAGCAAGTCTGCTTCTCATATCGGGGCGACCTTTGGCTCGTGGACTCCGCCGGCGGTCCGGCGCGGCTCCTGACGAGTCACGCCGCCTACGAGCGAAGTCCGGTGTGGGCCCCGGACGGACAGTCGATCGCATTTGCCTCGGACCGACACGGCAATTTCGATGTGTTTATTGTCTCGGCAACCGGAGGGACGCCAACAAGACTGACGCATCACTCGGCAAACGACATCCCCACGACATTTACGAATGACGGCCAACAGGTCGTCTTCACCAGTGGCCGCAATGATGCAGCCGAGTCGATGATCGGCACGCCGGCGATGTTGGAGTTGTATGCAGTGCCGTTGGCTGGGGGTCGCCCTCGGCAATTGCTCACGACAACCGCCGAATTTGCCAATTTCGATCCAAGCGGCAACCGTATTGTGTTCCAAGACTACAAAGGCGTGGAGGACTCTCTCCGCAAACATCACACCTCTTCGGTTACACGCGACATCTGGATAGTGGATCTTTCGAACAAGGCCTACACCAAGCTGACCTCTTTTGCCGGCGAAGACCGCAACCCGGTTTGGTCGCCAGACGGCTCAAGCGTTTTCTACCTCAGCGAACAGGGCGGCAACTTTAACGTTTGGAAGTTAGACCCTGCCAACCCAAGCGTCGGGCCGACCCAGATTTCCTCGCATCCCACTCACCCCGTGCGGTTTCTCTCGATTGCGCGGAGCGGAAAATTATGCTACTCATGGAATAGTGAGATCTTCACACAGGTTCCCGGCGAACAGCCAATTAAGTTGTCAATCACAGCTCCAGCTGACGATCGACTGAACGCGGTGACGACCCAGGTTCTTCGCGATGAGGCGACTGAGTTTGCCGTGGCCCCCAACGAAGAAGAAGTTGCCTTCGTCGTCCGCGGCGAGGTCTTTGTAGCGAACCTCGAGTACGGCACCACTCGGCGGCTGACCAATACCCCGGAACAAGAGCGCTCGGTGACCTGGTCGGCCGATGGCCGTAGTGTGATCTACGCCGGTGAGCGCGACAATTCGTGGAACCTCTACAAGACCTCATTGGTGCGCGAGGAGGAAGACCGGTTTTCGAACGCCACCCTGCTGGCTGACGAGGTCGTCCTCGAATCCGACGACGAAACTTTCCAACCACTTGTCTCGCCCGATGGCAAAAAGGTTGCTTATCTCCGAAACCGAATCGAATTAATGGTCCTCGACCTGGAGACCAAGCAGAGCAGCCTGCTGGTCCCCGGAAAGCAGAATTTTTCGTACACCGACGGCGACATTTCCTATGCGTGGTCGCCGGATAGCCGCTGGCTGACCGTGACCCATCATGCTCACAAATCGTGGACTCCGGAAATCGGGGTGGTTGAACTCGCGACAGGCAAAGTCGTCAACGTCTCAGAAAGCGGGTACGACGAGGGAAGTCCGAAGTTTGCGGCGGGGGGCAAGGCGTTGCTTTACATTTCGGACCGCTTTGGCGAGCGAAGCCATGGGAGTTGGGGCAGCGAACGTGACATCATCGCCTTTTATCTGACGCAAGACAGCTACGACGAGGCGGTTCTCGACAAGGAAAAATTGGAACTGAAGAAGAAACGCAAGTCGAAAAAGGACGAGCCCGCAAAAGACGCAGCCCCCGAGAAGAAAGAGGGAGACAAGACCGCTGCCGACGGGGAGAAAGCAGAGAAAAAGGATAAGCCAGTCGAGCCGATTGCGATCGATTTTGACGAGCCGCATTTGCGGACGCGTCGACTGACGATGCTTTCCGCGGCCCTCGGAGACTACGCGCTGACGCCGGATGGTGAGAACCTGATTTTCACCGCCCAGATCGACGACAAATGGGGATTGTGGCTGACCAAAGTTCGCGAGCGATCCACGGCGCAGATCCTGTCGCTGGGGGACCAAAGCCCGGGAGCGATTGAACTGCTGAAGGACGGCAAGTCAGCGGTCCTGATGCAAGGTGGCGGGCGACTGGTGAAAGTCGACCTCGCTCCGGCGTTCGGGAATGGAGGTGGCAAGGCAACCAGCAAGCCGATCGCGTTCGCGGCCGAAATGCAAATCGATGGGCCGCGAGAGCGCGACTACATTTTCGAACACGCCTGGCGGCAGACGCGGCACAAGTTTTACGATCCGAAACTGCACGGTGTCGACTGGCAGGCCATGAAAGAAAACTACCAGGCCTACCTGCCCTCGATCAATAACAATTATGACTTCGCGGATTTGCTTAGCGAATTATTGGGTGAGTTGAATGCCTCCCACACAGGCGGGCGTTACCGGCCCCGCGGGCAAGATGGGGATCAGACGGCGGCGTTCGGGCTGATTTACGATCAAAATCATCAGGATATCGGCCTGAAGGTAGCTGAGGTGATTAAGAATGGCCCCTGTGACACGGCGGATTGCCAGATCAAGCCTGGCGTGATCATTACGCATATCGACGGCGTGCGACTGACCCCTGATGTCGAACCGTGGAAACTCCTCAACAGAAAGGTCGACAAGCCGATCCGTCTAGGTTTGCATGATCCGGCTGGAAATCGGGAATGGGAGGAAGTAATTCGCCCAATCAATGCGGGCGAGGAAGGCAACCTGCTTTACGAACGTTGGATTGCGACTCGTCGCGAGTTGTGCGAAAAGATCTCAGGCGGGCGGATTGGATATGTGCATGTCCGCGGCATGAACGACGCCAGCTTCCGTCGCGTCTACTCAGAAGTACTGGGATTGAATGCGGAAAAAGAAGCCTTAATCGTCGACACCCGCTTCAATGGTGGTGGCTGGCTGCACGAGGACTTGGCAACCTTCCTCAGCGGCAAGCGTTACTGCTATTTCGCCCCGCGAGATCATGAAAAGGGAGACTTGGGTGGCGAGCCCATCAACAAGTGGGTCCGTCCGGTAGCTGTCTTGCAGAGCGAAAGCAACTACAGTGATGCTCACTTTTTTCCTTGGGCCTTCAAGGCGAAGGGAATCGGCAAGTTGATTGGCGCTCCAGTCCCGGGAACCGCCACTGCCGTTTGGTGGGAAACTCAAATTGACAGCTCGATTGTGTTCGGGATTCCGCAGGTCGGAATGATCGCGCTCGATGGCAGTTACCTGGAGAATCAGCAACTCGAGCCTGACGTTCTCGTTTACAACAACCCCGGTGATGTCGCCACAGGCAAGGACCCGCAACTGGAGAAAGCGGTTGAGGTGTTGCTGGAGGATTTGAAAACGACTGAATCACCCAAGTAAGGTATTGGCGACTCCACCAGCCGCTTGGGAAGGTATCGATCCTCCCCGAGCGGGCCGGACGCTAGTTACCGGTGAACCCTTTCGTTTGGCCAATCGAAAACAATACGGACTGGCAACGAGAATCGGCAACGAGAATCCGAGCGCTGATCGGTAGAAAACGACCATCGGGCCCGCCGGTGGCTACCGCCCGGCTGCTCTGTGGAGAATGCCGCTGGGAGCAGAGGCGAACCACCCAGCCCGCCCGATCTACCTAAAAACAGCAGTTTGACTCGGTAGTCACTTCAGAACGTGTGACAAATTTGCCGAGTAATGATAAGGCAAAGTTCCGAATCGGCCGAAGGCCTGGCTTGGGACTTGCTCAACTTGCATTTGCGAAGGTTTCCCAGCTCATCTCCGAGGTGGTTTGAGAGCCAAGGATCAGGCTCTCTCAGCCACCCGAATTGCCCTTCGCAGGTGCCGAGATTGACCCGGCAACGTGCCTGATTCCCTGAGCCCGCCCGCCCGCAGGCCTTGGGGTCAACGTTGCCTCTTCGGCGCATGCCCTGTTCATGGAGGAAGTTGGCATGAGTTCTCAGCGTCTCGCATTGGGCTGCTTCATTCTCCTGCTCTCTTCGTTGGGTTCAACTGGATCAGCTCAGGTCGGCAAAGACACCAAGCTTTGGCAATGGACCGCTGGAGCAACTCATCACTCGGCGATCGTACAGATCAACTGTAATGGCGGGATCGGTACCGGAGTGGTGATTCAGGTCAACAAGGACAAACCCGTACGGGATGGATTCGAGGGGTATGTTCTGACCGCTTACCATGTGGTGAAGGAAGACAAGGGCGACCACAAAATCGGGATTCAATTTCGCAATGGGCGAAAGTCCAAGGGCTGCAGCATCGTCCAGTTCGACGAGCAGTCGGACGTAGCCGTGCTTTGGGCCTGGATTCCCAGCGAAGTCACGCCGGCGAAAATCGCTACCGACTCGGTTGAGGAGGGAGACTTGCTGGAGTTTTGCGGTTTGGGAGGCGGCTCGGAGTTGCAATGCTGTTTGCGACACTTCTCAGCAAAGGCCTCATGTACGTCAGGCCCACAAAAGATCTTTGCCGACGTTTCTTTGCTTCCTGGTGACTCAGGAGGTCCCGTCTTCAACGAGCGGAAAGAGGTTGTCGGGATCATTTCGGGTGGCTGGTTCTGGTGGGACGGCGGCGTGAAGGCGGCCGACGGCAATGCCCTCAACGCCACGTGGCCAGCGCGGGCGGCGAATCTCAGTCCGATCCGGTTGATGATGTCCGAGGTAGAAACGGCGAAGTCCGAAACGGGCGATACGATCATTCGCTAGGCGAGTTCTTTCGTCAGGTCCTCCTTTCTCCCCTGAGCGGCGTGGCGCTAGGCCCACCGGTACCCCCTCCCTCCCGGCCAGCACCGCCCCCCTTTGCGGCCTGGCGGCGGCCACCAATGAACTTTTTCTAACGTTCAATTGAACCTACTACGGACTGGGAACAACAACGACGCGTCCCTCCGGTCCCATGGGTTGGGGAAACGTTACCAGGAACTGTTGGTGGCTAAAGTCAGGCCGCTCAGAAACCAACAACCCGGGACTATCGGTGGCCAGTGCCCTTCTTGCTTGCCTTGCCGTCCTTTTGAGAAAAGGGGACAATATCGGCGAACGCACAGCGTACGGTGCGACTGGCACCATTCTTGGACAGACAATTTTGGGGAAACAATGAATAGCAGGAAAACTCTAGGCAGGTGGGCTTGGGCTGCAATGACACTTGGACTGGTGGCTTTGAGCCTGGTGACTGGGTCCGCCAAGGCACAGGATCAGCTCGACCGGGGCGCCATGGATACGAGCGTCCGCGTTCAGGACGATCTCTATCTGCACGTTAACGGCAACTGGCTGAAGAACACCGAAATCCCGGCTGACAAATCCAACTACGGCGCGTTCATCAAGCTGGACGACCTTTCCCGCGATCGCATTCGGACGATCGTCGAGAAGGCAGCGGCGGAAGCGGCACGTCCCGGAACCGATACGCAGAAGGTGGGTGACTTTTACAAGAGCATGATGGACACGGACCGCATCGCTTCGCTCGACTACCAGCCATTGGAGTCCGAGCTCCAGCGGATCTCGGGGCTGAAGACCCACGCGGATGTGGCCGGTTATTTCGGTTATTGCGGGACGATCGGCGTTCAATCCCCGATGGCCCTGTTTGTCGGTGTCGATGAAAAGGACTCGACCCGCTACCTGACGACCATTGTCCAAAGCGGCACGACGCTCCCCGACCGGGACTATTACCTGAAGGACGATGAGAAGTACACCGCCACTCGCGCGGCCCTGGTCGCCTATGTCAACAAGCTGTTCTCGCTGGTCAACGATCAGGTTGAGAATCCGGGCGAGAAGTTGCTCGCCCTGGAAAAGCAAATTGCTGAAATTCAATGGCCGCGAGTTGAATTGCGGGACGCGCTCAAGACTTACAACAAGTTCGAAGTCACTGCGTTTGGCGCGCAGGCCCCCAACCTGCAATGGTCCAGCTATCTCGAGGGTGCCCGAACGCCTCAGATCAGCGAATTCAACGTGATGACTCCGAGTTATTTCGAGAAGTTCAGCCCGGTATTCTCGGCCGTCGACGTCGACACCTGGAAGCTGTATCTGCGGTATAAACTGCTGGACGCCTATGCCGAGTATCTTTCGCCGGCCTTTGATGAGGCCCACTTTGAACTGCACGGCAAGACTCTGGCCGGAATTCAGGAACAACTTCCCCGCTGGAAGCGGGCGGTCGATGCGATCGGCGGAAAGGGTGCCGGCGATTTTGGCGCCTTGGGAGATGTCGTGGGGCGACTCTATGTCGCCGAGAACTTCAAACCCGAAGCCAAGGCCCGAATGGACCAGTTGGTCAAGAACCTGCTGCAGGCATTCGGCCAGAGCATTAACGAACTTGCCTGGATGACCGACGAAACCAAGGTCAAGGCCCAGGCCAAGTTGGCCAAGATCACCACCAAGATTGGTTACCCCGATCAATGGCGCGATTACGAAGGCTTGGAAGTCAAGCCCGACGATTTGGTTGGCAACATCATGCGTTCGGGTCGTTTTGAATACCAACGGATGGTCAAGAAGCTGGGCCAACCGGTCGATCGGCTGGAATGGGGTATGACACCGCAAACGGTCAACGCCTACTACAATCCGACCTTGAACGAAATCGTCTTCCCGGCTGCGATTCTGCAACCGCCGTTTTTCAGCGTCGACTCTCCTGATGCCTTGAATTACGGAGGGATTGGAGCCGTGATTGGGCATGAGATCAGCCATGCGTTCGACGACCAGGGAAGCCGCTACGATGGCGAGGGCAACCTGAATAACTGGTGGACTGATGCCGATCGCAAATCGTTCGAGGAACTGACGCAGCGGTTGATTGCCCAGTATTCCGAATACGAGCCACTGCCCGGTAAAAAGGTCAAGGGTGACTTCACCTTGGGTGAAAACATCGCCGATCTTTCGGGACTATCAGTCGCCTACAAGGCCTTTCAAATCGCCAAGAACGGCGACGAGCCCGAGAAAGTTGCAGGCTATACCAGCAATCAGTTGTTCTTCGTCGGTTGGAGCCGGGTGTGGCAACGCAAGTATCGCGACGACGAGATGATTCGCCGCTTGCTGATCGACCCGCACAGCCCGTCGCAATACCGCGCCAACGGCCCTGTGACTAACATTGATGCGTTTTACGATGCCTTCCAGGTCAAGGAAGGGGACGTGCTGTTCAAGCCGGCGAATGAACGGATTCGAATTTGGTAGCTGAAGTCTTGGGAGCTGAAGTCTTGGGAGCTGAAGTCTTGGGAGCTGAAGTCTTGGGAGCTGAAGTCTTGGGAGCTGAAGTCTTGGGAGCTGAAGTCTTGGGAGCTGAAGTCTTGGGAGCTGAAGTCTTGGGAGCGCTTCCGCGGGTGGGTCACAAGCCATTCCCGATGAAACGTTGGCCTCTCGCTGCGGTACCGTATTTTCACCGGTTTTCAGCAGTTAATTGACAAGCCTATAAACGCCCGGATTCGTCCGGGCGTTTTTTTTGGTCCCGCTTTTCAATTGGGCGAGATTCCTCGGGAACCAAACCTGCAGCGGGAGCGTCACTTCCGGTGACAACCTGCCAACTCGACTTGTTGCCGGTCGCGAAACATCCGACAATTCGGCCAAGCACAATCAATTACCAGCTTTTTCCCACGGGCTTTTCCCATGCTCAAGATCTCCCTGTGCGGTTTGTGTTTCAGTCTTTTCGCCGTCCTGTTTTGTGCCGACAGTATGACCAAGAATCACACCCGCCCTCCAGCAACCGACGATCGAGCCGCTGCCCAAAAGCTCCTGCAAGAGGGGAACTATCGCGATGCGCTTGAGGTCTTCCTCAAGTTGGCTCGCGACCCGGGTAACGCCGGTGAGCAGCTGGTTGGCGACTTTCAATCGATTCAGCTCTGTTACCAAAATCTGCAACGCATTCACGAGCTCGACGCGGTGCGAGAAGAGTTGATTACCTTGCACGCCAAGGATTGGCGGTTCCTGCAGGCCGCCGCCAACTCGCTGATTTACGACGTTCATTGGGGTTTCATGACCGCCGGGGAGTTTTATCGCGGGCAGGGGAGGGGAGGGGGAGCTTGGACCGATGCGACCGAGCGTGATCGAACGCGTGCCCTGCAGTTGTTCGGACAGGCCGCTGCTTTGATTGACGGCAATGCGGTTGAAAGCGGTTCCTTCTGGCAGGCCTATGCCTCGGCCATCCTCTTCAATCGAGGTGGCAGTGAAGCTTGGCGGTTGCAGGAATCGACAGACCTCACCACGCTTCCGGATTACAACGTCAATGAAGCCGGGCAGTTCGTCTACGGCCGGCGAGCTTGGGGCCCAAACTCTGGCGGCAAGGGGGCTCCGGTAGATGCCGAGGGCAACCCGATTCTTTATCCTGTGCCGCAAAGCTGGGATGCAGCCTCCAATGACGGGCAACGCTGGCGGTGGTGTCTGGAGCAATCAGTCAAGTCGAATCCGACTCTCCGAAATGCGATCGACAAACAATTTGCCGACTTTCTGCACTCCCAGTTTGGCGTGCAAACCATGGCGAACTGGGGCATTATCTTGCCTCGGGCCGATGACCACGCCGAGGGCGAAAGCGACGACTCGGCCGCCAATGCATTCGCGCTGCACACCCTCAAGGATGAAGAGACGATTGCCAAACTGGCCATTGGCGTCAAGCGATTTAACCTGCCGGACGATTTTAATCCAATCAAAATCTATCGGGCAATCGTTGCCCGTGGCGGTGATTTTGCCAGCGACTGCTCAGCCCAACTCGCACAGATTTTTGAGGATCGCCAGCAATACCCCCGTGCCGCAGAACAATGGCGCGAGACCATGGCGAAGTTCGGCAAGCCGGAACTCTGGCAAACTCGGCTCGACCAAATCATCAAGCCTTGGGGGCGGTTTGAAAACGCGTCCACACAAGCGGCCGGCAAGGGGGCCACGATCGAGTATCGCTTCCGCAATGGCAAGCAAGTCGAGTTCACCGCTCAGCCAATCGACGTGGACCAATTGCTGAAAGACATCAAGGTCTATCTTAAATCCAATCCCCGGGAATTCGACTGGCAGAAGGCTAACTTCGACTCGATCGGCTACGACATTTTGATGGAGCAGCGGCTGAAATACCTGCTGCCGGAGGTGGCCAGGTGGAAGACAGACTTGAGTCCCCGGCCGAGCCATTTCGACAGTCGGGTGACGATCACCACACCTCTGCAAAAGGCCGGGGCCTATCTCGTACGGGCCCAGATGGTCGATGGCAATGAGAGTTTTATCGTGCTCTGGGTTGATGACCTGGCGATTCTTCGCAAGCCGATCAATGGGAAATACCTTTACTACGTCGCCGAAGCGGCCAGCGGAAGTCCAGTCCCGAAGGCCAACGTCGAGTTCTTCGGCTGGCAAATGCAGTACAACGAGCGCAAAAAAGGCAATGACCTGCTGACCAGGAATTTCGCCGAGACGACAGATGCTGACGGCATGCTCGAAACCGACCCTGGCATGATGGATGTCAATTACCAATGGTTGACGATTGCACGCACCGCCGATGGCCGCAAAGCTCATCTCGGCTTTTCCGGAGCCTGGGTCAGCCCCTACCAGCAGGACGGCTACGGTGGAACGAAGATTTACGGGATCACTGACCGCCCGATCTACCGTCCCGGCCAGACGTTGAAATACAAGTTTTGGCTGCGCGAAACGAACTACGCGAACGATTCGGGCCCGGTCGCCGTCGGTCAGGGGTTGGTGGTCAAAATCAATGACCCTCAAGGCAACGAGATTCTTTCCCGGAACGTCAAGGTGGACCCGAACGGAGCCGTTGATGGCGAGTTCACGCTCGGGAGCGAAGCGATGCTGGGGAACTACGGCCTCCGCCTGACCAATAATCGCGATTATCAGGGGTTCTTCAACTTCCAGGTCGAGGAATACAAGAAGCCGGAATACGAAGTGACCGTCGATGCACCGCAGGAGCCGGTGTCGTTGGGTGAAACGATCACGGCCAAGGTCTCGGCGAAGTATTACTTCGGCGGGGCCGTGACCAATGCCACGGTCAAGTACAAGGTTCAACGGACACCGCGCGATGTCCGCTGGTTCCCGGTCCGACGGTGGGACTGGCTGTACGGCAACGGTTATTGGTGGTTCGGCAGCGACTATGACTGGTATCCCGGCTTCGCCAAATGGGGCTGCTATGCACCTCGCTGGCCCTGGTGGGGAGGTATGCAGGAACCGCCGGAACTGGTTCTCGATGAAGAAACACAAATTGGCCCCGACGGCACGGTGGAGATCAAGATCGATACCGCCTTGGCCAAGGCGCTGCATGGCGACCAGGACCACGACTATTCGATTACGGCTGAGGTGGTCGATTCCTCGCGACGCACGATCGTCGGTTCCGGAACCGTGACCGTCGCCCGTCAGGCGTTCCGCGTTTATGGCTGGACCGACCGCGGGCACTATCGAATCGGCGATCCCATCCAAGCCACGTTTGTGGCCCGGACTGCCTCAGGAAAGGGCGTCGCCGGCAAGGGCAAGCTGAAACTGCTGCAGGTGAAGTACGCCGCCGATGGTCAACCGGCCGAGACCGAGGTCCAAGCCTGGGATGTGGAAGTTCCCGCCAGCGGCGAAGTGACTCAAGCGCTCAAGGCCAGCGAACCGGGGCAATATCGATTGTCACTGGTGGTCGACGACGGCCAGGGGCATGTCTACGAAGGTGGCCAGATGCTGGTCGTCATGGGTCAAGGCTTTGATGGTTCGGCGTTCCGCTTCAATGACCTCGAGATCGTCGCTGAGAAAGCGGAGTATGCGCCGGGCGAGACCGTGCGGTTGTTGGTAAACACCAACCGGACCGAGTCGACCGTCCTGCTCTGGCTGCGTCCCGCCAATGGGAATTATGGAGTCCGCCCGAAGGTCCTGCGTTTGACCGGCAAGTCGACCGTGGTCGAGGTTCCAGTCGAGAAGAGCGACATGCCGAATTTCTTCATCGAGGCGACAACCGTGAGCGAGGCGCGAGTCCACAGCGCGATCCGAAATGTGATCGTCCCGCCAGAAAAACGGGTGGTTGACGTGACCCTCGAACCTTCGCAGGCAAAGTACACCCCCGGAGCCGAAGCCAAGGTGCGGGTCAAAGTCACCGGACCGGATGGAAAGCCGTTTGTCGGCTCGCTGGTAATGACGATGTATGACCGGGCGATTGAGTATATCTCCGGCGGCAGCAATGTCCCAGAAATTCGGGAGTTCTTCTGGAAATGGGTCCGCAGTCATTACCCCCAGACGGAAACCAGCCTGGGACGGATGTTCGGCAACCTCTACCGGCCTGGCGCCGTAGCGATGAGTGACCTCGGCGTCTTCGGCAGTTCTGTCGCCGACATGGAATTGGGAGGTAACGTGGGAGGAGAGCTGCGCAGAGACGCCGGCCGTAGCATGAAACGCGCTGGCGGCCCTCCCGGCGGTATGGCACTCAATGGATTGGCAGTTGGGGAAGCTGCCGATGCGATGCCGATGGCGGCTCCAATGGAGGCGACAGCTGGCGGCATGGGCGGCTACATGAGCGATAACGGCATCGACGGGAGTGGAGGCGCAGCCCCTTTAGCCGAGGCGACCGTGCGCAAAGACTTTGCGGATGCGGCTTACTGGAACGCCAACATCACGACGGATGCGGATGGCACGGCGGAAGTCAGCTTCAAGATGCCCGAAAATCTGACGGACTGGAAGCTGCGGACTTGGGCGATGGGCCCCGGAACCAGTGTGGGCGAGGCGACGGCCAGCGTCGTTACGGCCAAGAACATCATGGTCCGGCTGCAAGCTCCGCGATTCTTCGTCGAGAAGGATGAAGTCGTCCTCTCGGCGATTGTGCACAACTACCTCGAGGTAGCGAAAACCGCGAAAGTCGGGCTGCAATTGAGCGGCGGTTGTCTCGAGCCGATCGAGGGGAGCGAAAAATCGCTCGAAATCCCTGCTGGCGGGGACGTCCGCGTCGATTGGCGAGTCAAGGCAGTCCGCGAAGGAGAAGCGGTGGTCACGATGTCGGCCCTGACTGACGTCGAATCCGACGCGATGGAGATAAAGTTCCCGGTCTACGTCCACGGGATGCTCAAAACCGAGTCGTTTAGCGGCGTGGTCCGCCGCGACGAAGCTGGTGGCAAGCTGGAATTCACAGTGCCTGCCGAACGTCGAGCGGAACAATCGCGGGTCGAGGTCCGCTACTCGCCGACTTTGGCCGGAGCGATGGTCGACGCCTTGCCCTACTTGGTTGATTACCCTTACGGCTGTACCGAACAGACGCTGAATCGTTTCGTCCCGACCGTTCTGACCCAGAACATTCTCAAGCGGATGAATTTGAATCTCGCGGAAATCAAGGAGAAGCGAACCAATCTCAACGCCCAGGAAATCGGCAATGATCCCGAACGGGCCAAGCAATGGCAACGCTGGGCGTCCAATCCGGTCTTCGACCAGTCGGAAGTCGATCGGATGGTCAAGAAAGGCGTGGCCGATCTGACGGCGATGCAATGCGGCGACGGCGGTTGGGGCTGGTTCTCGGGCTACGGCGAACGCAGTTGGCCGCACACGACTGCCGTGGTTGTACATGGCCTGCAAGTCGCGCGGGCCAATGGAGTCGCCTTGGTTCCGGACACTCTGGAACGCGGCGTCCAGTGGCTGCGGCAATATCAGGATGAGCAAGTCGCGTTGCTTAAAGAGGGCGAGCGAATCATGGCATTGCCCGCTGACAAACGCCCGACCAATGTGCGCTATCGGACGGTGGCCGACAACCTTGACGCCCTTGTCTACAACGTATTGATTGATGCCGACGTCGGCAATCCGGACATGGCGAACTTCCTTTACAGGGATCGGACCAAGCTCTCGCTCTACGGGATGAGCCTGGTTGGCCTCGCCTTTGACAAACAGCGCGATACCGAACGGCGCGACATGCTGATTCGCAACATCGACCAATTTGTCGTGTACGATGCCGAGAATCAATCGGCGTACATCGACCTGCCGAATCACGGTGGCTACTGGTGGTACTGGTACGGTGACACCATCGAAGCCAATGCCCACTATCTCAAGCTGCTGGCCCGCACGGACGTCAAGAATCCAAAGGCGGCCGGGCTGGTCAAGTATCTGCTCAACAACCGCAAACACGCCACCTACTGGAACAGTACCCGCGATACGGCCTACTGCATCGAGGCGTTGGCGGATTACCTGATCGCCAGCGGCGAAGACAAGCCGAACATGACGGTCGAGGTGTGGCTCGACGGTGAGCTGAAACAGGCGGTGGAGATCACGCCTCAGGTGCTCTTCCAGTTCAACAACGCCTTCGTGCTGAATGGCGAGGAAATTGCGGCTGGCAAGCACACGCTGGAGATTCGTCGCAAGGGTGAGGGGCCGGTGTACTTTAATGCCTATGTCACCAACTTCACGCTCGAGGACAACATCACCCGAGCTGGACTGGAGGTGAAGGTCAATCGAAAGTTTTACAAGCTGGTCCAGCGTGAGGGGGCCGAAGCGAGCGTCGAGGGTTCGCGCGGCCAAGCTCTGAAACAGAAGGTCGAGAAGTTCGACCGCGTCGAACTGGCGAGCTTGTCCGAGGTCACCAGCGGCGACTTAATCGAAATTGAATTGGAGATCGACTCCAAGAATGACTACGAATACGTCATCTTTGAAGACCTCAAGGCTGCCGGCTGCGAGGCCGTGGACCTGCAAAGCGGTTACGCGTCGGGCGGGCTCGGGGCCTATGTCGAATTCCGAGACGAGCGAGTCTCCTTTTTCATGCGGACGCTCTCACAGGGTAAGCATAGTGTCAGCTACCGGTTGCGAGCCGAAATTCCCGGTCAGTTCAGCGCCCTCCCGGCTCGCGCCTGGGCCATGTACGCTCCGGAACTCAAGGGCAACTCGGATGAGATGAAGCTCAAGATCAAGGATTGACCGAGAAAAGCTGACTGTGCCGTGCGAGGATTCTTTTCCCGGAATTGAGTCCTGGCGCTCTAGATTGTTCCACTTTAGACTTCTCTCGGAATTGAGTTCCGGAAAAGAAAAGGGGAGGGGCTCAACTCGCAATCAGCGAATGGTCCCGCTCCCCTTTTCAAATGACGAACCACTCGATCAGGGTGTTGGACAGCAAGGCGATGACCCCGATGCAGACCCAGTTCAGCCACCAGCCGGCGCGAATCATGTCGCGGCTGGAGACGAGTCCCGAGGCGAAGACAATTGCATTGGGGGGCGTCCCCACGGGGAGCATGAACGCGCAGCTGGCGGCGATGGTAATCGGCACGGCGAGGTAAACCGCCGGCATGTTCCAGGTCTCGGCCAGCGCCCCGAAAATCGGCAAAGCAGTCGCGACGGTCGCCGTATTGGAGGCGATCTCGGTAAAAAAAATCACGGCGATGATGAACAGCAAAACGGCAGCCGGACGAGGCCAGTCTTGCAGCAGGCCCAAACCGGCGGCCAAAAACCGGTCGGCTCGAGTCTCGGTCATGGCCGCAGAAAGCGCCAATCCTCCGCCAAACAGGACCAGCACCGACCAGGGAACGCTCCGAACATCGGGCCACTCCAAGGCGAACGTCAAGGGACGGTGCGAGACCGGGTAGATGCACAGCAATCCGGCGGCGAGTGAGCCGGCCAGCCAGTCTGATAGCCAACCAAAGGGTTGAACCGGATTTCCTCCCCAAGGGATTTCCAGCGACTTGAGCCAGGGTGAGAAAATCCAGAGCGTCACGGCCAGTCCAAAGCTGCACAAAGTCGCCAACTCGCCCGCACTGAGTGGTCCAAGCTCGCGAAGTCGCTCGGCCACAGCCTTTTCCGCAGCAGGGACCCGCTCCAGCGGCAAACGGAACAACTGGCAGGTCAACAGCCACCAGCAGATTGGCAAGACGACCAGCGTCAAAGGCACGCCAATCCCCAGCCACCGGACGAAGGTGAGTTCCACCCGACCTGCTGACTCGGGCAAGCTTTTCAAAAATCCGGCCAGCAGCAGATTGGGTGGCGAGCCGAGTAACGTCGCCAAACCGCCAATCGAGGCCGCGTAAGCAATTCCCAGCAGACAGCAGGTACCAAACGCTTCGGCCGCCGCCGCTGAGTCAGCTCGTTGCTCGCGCACCAGGACCACGAGACTGACCGCAATCGGCAGCATAATCGCAGTCGTTGCGGCATTCGAAACAAACGCACTGACCACTGCCGTCACCAGCATCAAGCCGGCGACGAGGTTGCGCGGCCGCGAGCCGACAGCCCGGAGCACTAACAAGGAAAAACGTTGGCCGAGGCCCCAGCGGGCAATCGCCGCCGAAAGGAGAAAACCAGCGAGAAACAGACGAATGGTTGGGTCGACATAAGCGGCCGCGATACGGTCGAGAGTCGACACTCCAGTCAAGGGAAACAGCAGAAGCGGGACTAATGCGGTGAGCCACATCGGCAAACATTGCGTCAGCCACCAAGTTGCCATGCATGCCAACGCACCGAGGGTCACTCGGATGGTGATTTCCACTGGCAGCAGTTCGCCGCCAGGTGCCTGATAGGAAGCGGGGAGGAAGAGTCCGATCGCCAAGCCGAGTGCCGGGCCCGCGACTTGAAAACAGCGGTTCCAGAAGCGGGAGTCGATAAGCGTTGATTCAGACTCGGAAGACATGCAATCTCGCCTTGAAGCTGCCCGGATCGACGATCGGCGATTGAGCGCGATCCAGTTCGGACGCAACGTTTAACACCGGGAGGGCGGGGGATTTTTCGACTTTTCAACCCGGCAGCCGATACCGATCGCCGCGGCAAATGCCGCCTGCTGACCGCTTACTTCGGCCCGCCTTCGACGTAAGCCTTCCGCTGGCGGTAACGCTCCAAGCGCTCTTGGCAAATCGGGCGTTTCTCGGCGGGAGCGAGTTCCGCTGCCTTGGTTTGCCGCGCAACCGCCTCCTCGAACTTACCGGTCGCCGCGAGACTTGCCGCGAGCGTGTCGAGATAGCTCCAGTCTTCAGTCTTGGTCAACGCGACCAGCTTTTCAGCCAGTTCCACCGCCCGGGCACCATTGCGGGATTGCTCATCGGGGCAGGTCGCCAGGAACCAAGCCAGTCCGTTAAGCGCATCGGTCAGATCCGGAGTCAGCTCGACGGCCTTTTGATAATCGGCCAAAGCAGCCGCGTAATTACCTTTGCCATAATGAGCATTGCCGCGATTGGTGAGATAGATAGCGGTATCCGGGGCGAGTTCCAACGCCTTGCCAAAATCGGCAATCGCCGCGTCATACTTCTTTTCGTCTACTGACAGGACCCCGCGGTTGTTGAGCGGCACGGGGAAGTCCGGTGCCAGCTGGATGGCGGCGTCGAGGTCTTGCCGCGCTTCTGGAAACCGCTGTTGCTTGTAAGCCACCCATCCGCGCAAGTTGAGCGCCTTGGCGTTTTTGGGTTCCAGTTCGAGGGCCTTGGCTGCGTTTTCAAGTGCCGCTTGATAGTCATTTTTGCCCAAATAAACATTGCCTTTGCCCAACCATGCATCCACGGTTCGCTTGCTCAGGCTCAGCGCCTTGTCAAAATCGGCCAATGCTTTGGCTTCATCGCCGGCGGCATGCCAAGCCGCTCCTCGATGCGTGTGAAATTCAGCCTTGTTTTCCTCCAACTTGATGGCTTCATCGAAATCCTTGATCGCCTCGGTAAATTCCCCCATCTCGAAGCGGGTCAAGCCCCGATTGTGGAAGGCGTAGGCAAACTTCGGATTGATCCGCAGAGCCTCGGTGAAATCGACAATCGCGGCATTGTATTTCTGTTGCGCATTCAGCACGATTCCGCGCCAGTTCCAAACGGCAGGATTATTCTTGTTGAGCTTGATCGCCTCGTTGAGTTGAGTAAAGGCCGCGGTGTAATCCCCCTGTTCATATTGGATCATGCCCAAGGATGCGATCGCATCGTAATCTCGCACATTCCGCTTGATTCGTTGCTCATAAAACTTCCGCGCCGACGGCAAGGACATCACGTTCTGCCGAGCGACCCAGCCGCGAACGCCTTCGAGAGCCACCCACTTGCCATCGACAGCCAGTACAAGATGAATGTCACCGGAATAAACGGCATCAACTTTTTTATCCCCCAGTTTCGTTTCAAAGGGGGCGGTGACGACGACCCTCTCCCCCGGGCTTTGCGCCAGCAACGATGGAGAGGGGGATCCGCAAGCCAGCAGCCCGGCAGTTCCCAGAAACACGAGACAAGGGACAGTGAAATTGCGAAGGAGTTTCATGAGGTTCATGCAAACGAGAAAGACAAATAAGCCCAGACCAATGAACGGGCACCCTCCAACCGGCGCTAAATGAGTCTCGATTTCACCCGCAGGTCGGGACCAAGACGTGGACGCCGATGCGGACTACTTGCCGATGCAAAAGCGGCTGAAGATTCGGCCCAGAATTTCATCATTGTACACCGTGCCAGCGATTTGGCCGAGGTTGTCCAAGGCGACCCTCAATTCCGCAGCCACTAACTCCTCGCCCCAGCCTTCCTCTGCAGCCTGGCGACTGCGGGCCAATGCCTCGACCATGCTCTGGACCTGCTCTGCACAGCGAACCGCCGTGGCCGGCATGACTTCGCCTCCGCTCAGTCCGGCTTGAGCAGCCAACTCCGAGACCCGAGCGACCAGTAGTTCTACTCCCTGACCGGTGGCAGAACTGGTCCCCAGCCAGCCGGGCGGCAAACTAGCTGTCGTCAATTCATCCAGCTTGGTGGCAACCTGCAAAAGCTGGGTCGATTGGCGCAACGCGGGAATTGTCCCCCCGGCCGCCGTCGCTTCTACTTCTGAAGCCGGTACACACCAAATAAGGATATCGGCCGCATCGAGTCGCGTTGCCGTTTGTGTCTGAGCTGCCGCTGAGACTGCGGCGAGCGAGTCCTCCGGTTTAAAACTTTCCGGCTCGCGTTGGAACTCTTGGCTGGCCCGCTTATCCTCCAAACCTGCCGTATCAAACAACTCCCAGAAAGTTCCAGCTTGCCGGATGCGACAGCGCAAGGCATCGCGGGTGGTACCTGCCTCGGGCGAGATGATTGCCAAGTCATCACCGGCAATTCGATTAAACAGGCTGCTCTTGCCGGCATTGGGGGCTCCTGCCAACACCACAGTTACCGGCTTCGCCAACTCTCTTCGATTGGAGATCTGCCCGCGAAGTCTGCTCGCTGCGTGTTCAGTCGCTTTCAGCTTGTTGACCAAAGCGGCGCGGGAAATGAATTCAATGTCCTGGTCGATAAAATCCAACGTCGCCTCAAGTTCGGCGAGCAGGTCAACCAATTCATCGCGCAGGTGTGCAAACGGAAGCGCCAATCCGCCGGAGCTCTGTCGCAATGCAGTCTGGAAGGCCGACTCGGATTCGGCGTCAATCAGGCCGAGCACTGCCTCTGCTTGTGTCAAATCAATCCGCCCGGCAAGGAAAGCTCGAAGGGTAAACTCACCCGGTCGCGCCAGTCTCGCTCCAGCTCGGCACAGAGCCTCAACGCCCAATTGCAGCAGAACGGGAGCACCGAGCGTGTGAAATTCCGCCGAGGGCTGGCGGGTGTAGCTCCTCGTCGTCGGCCAAACCAGCAACCGCCCCGGGAGCGTTTGGTTTTCACCAATCGGCAAGGCGGCCGGCAACGAAGAGGGACGAGCGGAAATGCTCCCCAGCGCACCGCCGCTCTCGGGAAACGCGGCCTGTAAGACGGCGGATAGTGACTCCCCACTCAAACGAATCACGCCGCGCGGAGCCGGGTCCGGGGCGGACGCAATGGCCACAATCGTATCATCGAGGGCAATCGTCATCGGCTGAACCTGGCAGGCTGCGGATCAAACTCAGGTGAATCTTGGCCAAGAAAATCGAATGACATGCAGCTCGGGCACGTAAACGTCGGCGATGGGCGGTACCGAGCGAACCCGTCCTGGCTTTTCTCAGTCCTGGCAACGCGGAGAGGCCTCAAACCTCGCCGCGGACCCGTTCACTCAGCTGCCAAGTCGTACTCGAAACACCGAAGTCGCGAAGACCGCACGGGCCGTTGGCAAGCCGATCGCTCCAGGTTGCCAAGAGCCCCCTCCAGCGCGGCGGACCATGTTTGCAACAGACCGAGGTTGGCTGTTAATTCCCCCGGTCTCGCAAGCGCCGTTTGCGGTCGCGATCCAGTTTCCTTTGTTCTTCAGGATCGAGCGGCGGAGCTGGCTTTTGACGTTGTTCGATCGCATCCCGCAGCCTGTCCATCAAGCCGCCGCCAGCCTTGGCCGGAGCCGCGGCAACCGGAACTCCAGTCGCCGGGGCAAGTCCGCCCTTGATCTCGGCAACTTTATCCTCGGACAACTGTGGCTTGGGAAGCAGTTTTCGCTCGGCAATGCCCCACAAGCTACTGGTGATGAAGTAAATGCAAAGCCCCGCCGGAACTTTGAAGAACATCACGGCCATAAACACCATCATGATGTTCATTGTCTTCTGGGCGACCGCCTGTTGCTCGTCAGCCGGTGGAGGCGTGAACATCTTCTGTTGGATCAGAAAGAGCACGACCGTGAAAATTGGCAGAATGTTCAGCCAAGGACCGAACCAGCCAGTCTCATCCGCGAGGAACCCGGGCATCCATTCCTTCCAGTAGAGCAGGGAATCGGGAGCGGCCAGGTTGGAACACCATCGCAGTCCCGGGATCAACGGTTTATCGCGGAGAGCAATGTCGACGGACAGGCCGCGATATAGGCCAATGAAAACAGGCAACTGCAGAAACACGAGAAAACAGCCGCCGAACGGGTTGTACTTGTGCCGGCGGAACAGCTCTTTCTGAGCTTGGGACCGTTTCTCCATGTCATCCTTGTATTTTTCGGCTATCGCCTTCATCTCAGGGGCGAGCAACTGCATCATCTGGGCATTGAGCGCAGCTTTCCGGCTGAGGGGGATCATCAGGACCCGAACCAAAACCGTCAACAGAATAATCGCGATGCCGTAGCTGTAACTGAACGTCAGCTTGTACAACGCGGTCAACAGCCAGCAGATGAACTTTGAGAACCAGGCGAACCAACCAAAGCTCCGCGTATCCTCCAGCCCGTACGCTTGCAGCAATTGGACTTCCTTGGGACCGGCGAAAATCTCATACCGTTGGCTGTGCTGGCCCTGCGGTTCGATATCAAACTTTTCAAACAGGTAGAAGGTCGTGTCAACCAAGCGTTTCAGGGATGCCTGCTTGGGTAAGGCTGAACTCGCCGAACTGGCGAGGGCACTGTAGCAAAGGTATTGCTGGTCCGTGTTGTCTGCAGCCTGAACTGGCAGGAGCGAGATGTTGAAGTACTGCGTATCGACTCCGAGATACTTGACCTCGCGATGCTTGGTATCGGGTGCATCGAGATTGGGATTGGCGATCCAAAGAAAACGCGGAGTCGGCTTTTCCAGATTGGCAACGATTTCGGGGCAGCCATAGAAATAGAACGAATTCGCCGCGGTGCTCCCCACGACGTCTCGGGCACCGGCGGTGTAGCCGAATTTTCCCGAGTCGCCGTTGATTTTGTTCTGGTACCACCAACCCTCAGTGGTCGCCCCCGTGGGGCCATCCAACTGGATTCCGAGCACTTGCTTCTGATCGGCGAGGTTTTTGACAATCACCTGCAAGTTAAAGTGAAAGCTCCGCGAGTCCGCCGAGTTTCGATTGGAATCGTCCAGCTGGGGCAGCCAATAGCGCTTGATGACTTCAACCTGTCCAGCCAGACCGAGCCGCGCCAGTTTCTCGCCATCCACGGTGTAGGCGAACTCCAAAGCGGGTCGCCCCTCAAAGGTTGTCTCGGTGACTTTCCAGGGCACGGAGCGAAGCATCGAGTCGAGTTCCGGCCAATCGCCTGATTGAACCGCTTCCGTTGCGGCCGGCGGCTTGCGCAGCGTGAGCTGGAAGCTTGGCGGGCTGTAGGTTCCCGAGCCGACGGCATTCATCTCCGGCCGCAGCAACTCCAGAGGCTGTTCGCTCGACTGGATATTCAGACGCACCGTCTCGGTGGCTTCGCCCGTCTTTCGCCGGACCTCCAGTTCAATCTGCTGGTCTGCGGCGACTTTCTCCAGCAGGCGATCGAAATCAAATGGCGACGTGATCGGCTCGCCGTTAAAACTGCGAATGGCATCGCCGACTCTCAATCCCCCCTCAGCGGCCGGTGTGCCCGGCCCGACAACGCCCACCAGCGTTTCACCCTCGACCAGATTTAACTGCAATTTCCCGATGTAGCCGCCAAAATGGGTGAGGTCCTGATATCGCTGCCGGCCGCTCTTGTCGCGGGCGTTCAGTTCGACACGGGTCACTACGCCGCCGTGGTCCGAAAACGTGATCAAATAGCGATCGTCCGCGTCGGGCTTCAGACTGCCGAGCGTAAAAAACCGGGGCGGGGTTGGACGGGAAACGGGCGCTGCAGAAACATCATCGCCACCGGGAGCTTGACCGGCGTTGGGAGCGGTGGCCGGGTCACCCGTCGGATTTTGCTCAGCAGCTGATCCTTCCTGGGCGTCTTTCGCAACGGGTGCCAGCCCGGCTCCGCCATCTTTGGCTGCTGCTTCCTGCGCTGCAGCCGCCTTCTCCGGGAGCGCAAGCTCTGCTGGTTTAGGCGGAAATAACATGTTGGTCAGCAAAAACATGCCGACAAAAATCAAGGTCGAAGAAAGCAACAGGGACGTTGTTTGATTGCGCACGGAGCAACTAACCTCTAAAGCAAATGCGGAGCCGAGTGGAGCTGGGTAGCCGAGTAGCGTTGCTTCGCCCGCAAATGGGAAATTGCGGGCGCAACGGTGGTGGTCTGGCTGGTCACAGTCGTCCCGTATTGTCGAAATTGCCAGCTGGCTTGAACAGGGGGAATGGGGGCAGTCTGCGCCGATGCGCGCGACTGCAGACAGGTTATGACGGTCGGGCAAATTGGCCCCCAAAAAGATCGCAGGGGGCAAAAAAGTGGCTCGTCCAGCGACCGGCGGGTCAAACTGAGAATCGGGAGCGGCATCCTTGGGCAGCGACCAGCGTCGATTCCGACCAACCGTGTCTGCCTCGCCCTCCCAGCTTACAGGGTGGTTCGCGAAAACGGACGGTTTGTGGCCGAGGACCTTCGCTCCACCCAGTTACTTCCCTTCGAGGAGCCGATTTCCGTGGAAGTCATCGAGTTCGGGAATGGCGAGGATCTTCTCCCTCGTGATGCTGGCTGGATACTCAACCCGGCGAAACTCAACCGCATCTCCGTGGTAGACGACATAACAGCTGCGGGGGTCGTGGTCTCGAGGCTGACCAACGCTCCCGACGTTGATCATGACCTTCTGTGATCCCAGCTGATAGTGGTTGGAAATTTCCCGTGGCGAGTAAAAGCGGCAGTTTTCAGTGAAGACACCGGGCACATGGGTGTGTCCCTGAAAACAGTATTTTTGAATGAAGCCAAATAACCGCTCGATCTTGCGCTGGTTGTAGATATCTTCGGGAAAGACATATTCGTTGAGCGGACTTCGCGGAGAGCCATGAACCAGCAGCAGGTCGTCACGGCGCCAAGTTCGCGGTAAGCGAGCCAGGAACTCCCAGCGTTTCTCTGCTTCCGGAACAGAGCGGTCCTCCAGTTGGCGGCGAGTCCAGAAAATCGCCCGTTCCGCTCCGCTGCTGAATCCGTCCGGGTCGAACAATGCGCCGTTGTCATGGTTTCCCAGGAGCGAAACCTCAAAGTCGAGGCAAAGGTCAATGCACTCGCGCGGATTGGGACCGTAGCCGACAATGTCCCCCAAACAGAAGAGGCGACTGATTCCCTGAGCCCGAATGTCACCCAGGACAGCCAGGAAGGCCTCCAAGTTGCCGTGAATGTCACTGACAATCGCAATCCGGGAATCTTTTGACATCCGAGTTGTGGGTTGAAAACGGGGAAACAGAAGCGAATCGTTGGAGCGGACCGTACACAAGCAAAGAGCAAATCAAAGGCGAATGACCTCGGGTCGAAAAATCGTGGGTCCCGGTCAAGCCTCAACGAACCTCGCTGCCGAGCCTTTTCGACGGGCCTTAGCAGTGAGCCTTATTGCAGTGGGGAGTTCGGCCGTGGATCGGGGCGGGTTATGGGTACCGGCGGGCAACGTCTCCCCGGCGAGGCGGGCTCGACAGCGTCACCAAGCGACAGCGTCACCATGAGACATTGTCACCATGAGACATTGTCACCATGAGACATTGTCACCATGAGACATTGTCACCACGAATAGCTCGGGACTCAACGCCCTGTCAAAAGCCGGTCACCGAGCATATTGTCCAGTTCACTGATTGAGTAGATTTTCTGTCGGGTCTTGGCGGCATCGTACTCTACCCGGTGAAATCTTAACAACTTCGCGGCGGTGTCGAGCAGCACGAAGCAGCTGCGCGGGTCTTCGTCGCGGGGCTGACCAACACTGCCGACGTTGATCATGGCTTTTTCCCGCCCGTCGAGCGCATACTCGTAGCCGATTTCGTCCGGCGGAAGAAAGCGGCCACCTTGAGTAAACACCCCCGGAATATGGGTATGACCCTGAAAGCAGTACTGCTCAAACCGCTGCATCAAAGCCGCCATCCGCTCGCGTTCAAAAATGTGTTCCGGAAAGACGTATTCGTTCGTCGGGTCACGTGGACTTCCATGCACGAACAGAAACGGCCCCTCATCATGCCGCCGGGGCAACTCGCCGATAAAATCCCACCTGCGATTGTTGCGCTCGGTGCTTGGCGAGTCTTGCTCGAGTTGATCGCGGGTCCAGTAAATGGCCTTCAGCGCCACCGGATTGAAGCCGCTGGGGTCAAACAGTGCTGCCTGGTCGTGATTTCCCAGAATGGTCAGATCGCATCGGCTCATCACCAAGTCGAGGCAGGCAACCGGGTCTGGCCCGTAACCGATGATGTCGCCCAGACAGATGATCTGGTCGACGCGGAGCGTCCGAATGAAATCGAGCGTTGCGGTTAACGCTTCCAGATTGCCATGGATGTCACTGATGATCGCGCGTTTCACTGAACTGCGATTGCCGACCAGCAGTGACTTCAATTCCAACATGCCCGGCCCGAACTGACCTCAGACCGGCGTGCGTGGGGAGATGACTGGCTGCGGAAGCGACAATTTAAATAAAACAGGAATTGGAAAACTTTTTCAGCAGGGAGTCCTCTCCGCCACAGGTCGGCAAGCCGACCGCAAACCCACCAAATTGACGCCAAGTGGGAATGTGAAAACATAGCATTTTATGGGCCCAAAGGCCGGGTTGCAATGCAGCCGCTGGCCAACCTTCAAACTTGCGCAGGTGATTCGAGGCAATCCCGTGGTTGCGTCCCAGAGCGAAAGCGGCTGTGATTGCCCTTTTTCCCGTTAGTCGGCAGCATTCCCTCCGGCCCATCCCTGCCGAGCGTCCGGCCCGATGTTAAAGTACTCCGGTCGCACGCCGCATGAAGGAGCCATTTGTTTGACAGGCCGGACACTTGCTTTTGATACCTCGACCCGAGCGATTTCCGTCGCTTTGCTGGAGGGCGAACGCGTCGTCGCCGAACGGAGGCATTCGCCTGAATCGGCCGGCAGTTCAAGGCTTCTGGCTCCAACCATTCAAGAGTTGCTCAGCTCCCAAAGTTGGCAGCTCAGCGACTTGGACAGATTGGTTATTCCGGTTGGCCCGGGCTCTTTCTCCGGTCTCAGAATGGGGCTGGTGACCGCCAAAATCCTTGCCTACGCGAGCGGCTTGACGATTGCCGGGCTCAATACGCTGCAGGTGATCGCATTCCGCGGTTTCGAGTTATGCGGCGATTCCGACGCAATCCGCCGGCAGTTGCAAGAGCCAATCATCGCCGTGCTGGACGCGCAACGCGGCGAACTGTTTGCACAGCCCTTCGCGCTCGACCAAGCCGGGCTCCCGCAGGCATTGGCTCCGCGCGAAATCATTGTCGCTGCGGAATTGGCCCGACACTTCCCAAAAGGACGTTTTACCGGCAGCGGCCTGCGGGTATTCGCCAAACGAACGGGCGTTCCGAGGCCGAATGCAATCATGGCAGAGGGCCGCGCGGCACTGCCCGAAGAGCTTGCTCACCGCGCGACCTCAGTTGAGGTTTGGGACTCGACCGCGTCGGCTGCCGGACAACTCGCGGCCCGCCTGGGGACGGCCTT
>Ga0315904_10001944_pt1 | contig 32507 bp, 39 predicted proteins | sample LakEriMetagenome_6_FD_203529 | JGI IMG/M metagenome (GOLD analysis project Ga0315904, IMG submission 203529) | Freshwater fungal communities from buoy surface, Lake Erie, Ohio, United States - Buoy 12 MA120 | ecosystem: Environmental > Aquatic > Freshwater > Lake | place: USA: Lake Erie, Ohio...
CCACTAGATGACCATAGAGATTTTTCAATATTCATATGCTTAATTTTATAACGTTATTATATATAAGGCAAATAATCAGTTGAGTAGTATTAGTCTACTTGTCTGCCTTCGCCTTGAGGATTTCTAGCTTCCCCTGAAATATCTGGGGAATTATTATCTCTCTGCTGATCTCTGGTTCTGGTATTTCCAGCCTGGGCTCTTGCTTCCGCCTGCTGTTGTGGCTTTAATTCAACCACTTCATCGCCACCGTCCATTGGTACCATACCCTTGCGAATTCTAACTTCATTAGGGGTAATTACCTGCATTCTTAAATAACGCTCATCAATCTTTGACTGAGTATCCTCATCTGTAAGGGCCAACTCATTAAATTTAATTTGAAGGGCATCTGTCATTTCTTCAATTAATTTATTTAATTTCTTTTCTAGAATATCTTGTACTGGGCGGCACACCTGCTCTTTAAATGTTTTATCTGCATCACGGGCATTTGCCAAAGAAATTCCTTGAGGGCTACCAATTTTAGAAATTGGGACACGATGTGCCATTAATATTTCATCACGGTTAGACTGACGATATATATTAAATGACGACTCTTGTGCTCCCGCCTCAACTGGCTCCATCTTAAATTCAACCTTAGAATCTGGGCTATCGGCTGGAAGAGGGATATAGAGTGAGCGGTGATTCTTTCCTTTAAGACCAACTTGGAAAAATTCCAGAAGCTTTCGCTCTGACTCTGTAGAAAGTTTTGCTCCCTTTACTGTAATGATATATCGTGGCACTGCTTTATTCTCAAAATAATCTAGGTTATATTTGCCAGCAAACTCGTTTCCAGCCATAGCATTTGATGCTGCTACGATGTCTGGAATTCCGTAGTAATTATTGCGTGGTGTATATTTCTTAAAATGAATAATTTCGTTTGGTCTGTCGCTGCCGTCCGCAATTGGATTAGGGGTTTCCTGATCTCCGAAATTACGGAAGAACACAGCCTTGCCATAAAGCAATTGGATAAATCCATCACGAAGGCGGCGGACACGCATTGTCTTTGATGGGATATGTCCGATATATCCGATCTTACCAGAAGTAGTTCTGCTAATTTCTAAATATCCATTTCCTGTAGCCTCTACGTCTGTGTAGAATTTAATAAGAGTTTCTTTAAATGTTTCTTCTTCGTTGCAATCTTCTAGCCACTCATGTAGATCTTGACGAAGTCTATCAAGCTTTCTACGAGCCCGCTCTAACTGTGTATCATTATCAATGCCATCAATTGCATCCATTGTTTTACGTGTCTCAATAAAGTCATAACCAAGACCTACAATATTTGAGACTTTAGCATTAATTGCTGCATAGTTGTATGGAGAGATTTCATAAATATGTGATAGATATTCAAGATTATATGGAGGCTCAATAAGATCAAACATTGCATAGCCAGTAATAGCCTGTGCAAGAAGATTCTGCTGTGTTTCCGCCCCGTCAATACCTACAAATCGCTTTTGAATTGTACGATTCATTTTACGACGGAATGTAGATCCAAGACCTGCAATCTTTTGCAATTCATCGCCAGATACCATAAAGGCATCATTTGTCTTAATTACATTAGCTGATGGTATGTGGAAGTCAGACGCTGTAAGCGCATGTACGCCTGTGTCTAGACTTTCTTCTTTATCTTCAAACATTCCCATGCTTTTGCGCCTTCCTTGTTTCTTCTTTATAAACTCCAATGTCTAGAGGATCTGGTGTTAGCCCCCACTTTAATCTTTGTTGCTGATACTCAAATTCTTCATCATCAATTTTGCGCCGCCCTGACAAGAACAAAGGCTTGCCTTCATAAATGCCATAAGATCTTACCTCTCTAGAAAGAGCATCAATACGAGATCTATTGCCTTTCATAGATGTTATAGATAAGAAATTGCCATCGTCATCGCCTATCCACCGTCCGTCTGGCATCTCCCAAACATAAATTCCAAGGGTAGTTTCTTCTGGTCCTACCTTAACGCTGCTTTTTTTTATATCCATATGGATTTATTTTACCACTTTCATATGCCTAAGTCCAGCTTTTTGTCACTCAAAATGACAAAATTATACGTTTTGTATCACAAGCCAGTCATTATTATATGAATCTACCCCATCTTCTGTCACCGTCAATACCGAAGTATCGGTTATGGATGAGGTCTGCTTACGAATATATAGGTCATAATTAGCATTTGCTTGTGTAGAATTAAAGGCTGTTTCGTATAAAGTTATATACTGGTACAGGGCAGAGACGGATCCATTTGTTGAATAATTAAATCTAATATCTCCTGATACCGCCGAGCTGAATACCACTATAACGTGGTGTAATTGATTTGCCTTAAATACATTGGAAACATTTGTTTCTGAGGTTTTATTTACCCCATTTACGTATATAGCTGAAATGTCTGTTTTAGACATTGTCCCCGAATTGCTCCAGCGTATTGACGAAGCTCCATATCCGTTTGTAGATGTGGTTGAAAGTAGACCGCTATCAGTTAAAGCGGCGGGGGTATAAAAGAATTCTATAGTTCTGACACCCTTATCTGTCGTAATTTCAAATCCAGAGTCTACTACCGTTCTAAGTCCATTTCTACTATTTCTAGATAAAATGTCATAAGGCAATTTTCCAAGAGTTATTCTATAATCTGAAATTGCAGACTCTTCTTCTAAAGTACTCATATATCCAGATCCATTGTAGGAATATCTTGTTTGATTATTATAGAACAATACATCTAATTTAAATAATCTTGGTATGTACCTTGAAGTATCTGAAGATGTGAATGTAATTTTTAAATACAGTTTTCCAGTAGAGGCAAAACTATTTAAAGTGTATCCAGGAATTTGTTGTCCATTAATGCATGGGTTATATGTTGTACCATCTGTGCTTGCCTGTATTGTAATTCCATTATCCCCGTCCCATTCTATTTTAGACGAGTCAAATGTAGCGGTAGTTGGAATAGAAATAAAATCCTCAACTATTACTGTGCTTGCGTTTGCTGTATCTGTTTCTGTAACCTCAAGACAATCTAAAGATTGATTATGGGTTAATCCAGTTGTAACTAATTCTTCCCAACCTTTACTTTCAGGATAAGTAAATTTATATAAAGACGACATTTCGTCATCATACATTTCAAATAATTCTCCGCCTGATGGGTCAGCAATTTGAATTGCTGGAAGTCCTTGTCCTTGTGAGAAGTGATAAGATATCTGGTTTTGAGATAAAGCATATCTATAGATTGCTACGCTATTTATTAAGAATGAATCCGCCGATGACGGTGTTGGTCCGCTTATTAAATTTAAATCGGTATTTGTAAATTCAAAATCAGATAAAGACTTAAACTTAACCAGCTCTCCATCTATGTATATTGTTGCTGCAGTAACTGAATACACGCAGGCTATATGAAATACTTTATTGGTTGATGGTAGCGTATATTCTAAAAGATCTGTATCTAGTTTAAATAGAATATTTCCTTTTTGATAGAATACTCCAACATCTTCTGTTGAATCTCCTACTAATGGAATTTCATTAGAAGAAGTTATTTGTGGGTAAAGCCAGAATTCTATTGTAAATTCATTATCCGAATAGTATTTTTTACCTAGCATTATGCACCACCAGTATAATCATTTATTAAGTTATATACAATAGAGTTATTGTTTGTTATTTTTGTAGCTCGTCCATTTCCAATTACTATAGGAAGAATTTCAGATTCTGGATCTCCTATATAATTGCCATCATTTTCACATCCAGAGTGATCATACACAATATCTCCATAAATATTTGCATATGAAGAAACATTATCTAAAACATCTTGATACGACGAAAACTGTGACAGGAAATCGTTATAATCGTTTACCAAATCCACAGTTGTTAAATCATCCAATGGATAATAAGCTATTGGATAATCGTATAGTATAGATGCTTTATATGACATTAGACAATTGCTGCTATTTGAGCCTGCTTCTCAGCAATCTGATCTTCTAGTTCAGAAACTTTTGCTGCGTCTGGTGATGTCTTTGCATTTTCTGCAATTACTTCAACCTCAAGAGCATACATCTGATATTCAAGATTACGTTTTGCTGCAATCTTAATCTGAGCCTTTTCATCATCTGTAAGTTGTGTATATGTTGCCATTATTCCTCCTATATATTATTTAGCCTATCAACTTCTTGTTGTAAGGCATTTTTTTGAGATATCAAATTAGAGATTTGCTGCTCTGTTGACATCTTGCCATTTGGTATAGGGCCAGTTGAATTATTTTCAGCAAGCCATTCCAATCCTATTTCTATAGCATTTATTTTAGCAGACAACACTTTTATTTTATCTATGTTATCCATTAAATCACCCATGTTAATGTTCCGCTACTTCCAGCGCTATTTGATGCAGTTACATTATATTGTGCCCACGAACCATACGAATCAGAATCCCATCCTTGCTGGGGAATATTTAAAGTTGTGGATAAGCTGCTAGAAGAAAGTGTTCCTGAATTTCTAAGAGACCATGGTCCAGTATTAAAGTCTGATGAATACACTGTCCAACTATAAGTAATTGGAGTTGTTCCAGAAGACGAAGATGTAAAAGTAGCATTTGTTATATAATTAAAATTATTTCCAGACGAAGGAAGCTGATACGTTCCTCCACCATTTGTTGGGGTAGATGGCGCTACTGCTGCAGATTGAAAAGTTCCAGATCCACTTGTATATCCTGAATACTTAGTAGTTAAACTAACAGAACCTGATTGTGAAGATCCTTGCGAGCCTCCCACATATGCCACCACTTGAAAAGATGTGCTTCCTGAAGTATTTCCTTTTGTATATGTATAAGAATTAGAAGTTGTAGTAGTAATAAAACTTCCATCTACATAAATATAATATGTAACTGTAGTGTGTGATCCAGATATTGCATTCCAGCTTCCAGTAACACGACCATTAAAATTTGCAGATCTTATAAAAACAGTAAAGGAAGTTCCTGCAGTACCGCTTACAACATTTGCAGTTCTAGTACTATCATTTCTATTTGTTAAAGTTCCAACAGATGAATATCCATCATAAAAAGATATGTTTGTTCCTGCTCCCCAAGATACGTTTGCAGTTGTTTGTCCAGTAACTGTTACGCTAACTGAAGACGGTGCTCCTGGGGTAATTGTTGAATCAGATACTGACAAACCTGTTACCGTTGGCAATGCAATAAATGAACTGCTATATGCAGAAGCTGAAGATCCTGTCGATGTATTTGTAGCAGTAACTAGACACCATACAGATGCTCCAACTACAGATGCTGGGATTGTTAGTGATGAGGATGTAGCTCCAGATATTGCTGTTCCGTTACTTGCGTTATACCATTGATATGAATAAGAGTTTGGATTACCATTCCATGTTCCTGTTGTAACTGTTGCTGTTCCGCCTAAAAATGTGCTACCTCCAGTAGTTGGCGCTGTAACATTTGTTACAGCAGCACTAGTTACAGTAATTGAATTACTAGATATTACTGGGGTAGATCCTCTATTATTTGTTGCGGTTACTCTACAAGATATTGCATTTCCAACATCTGCAACAACTGTGCTATATGTAGAACTAGTTGCACCAGATATGTCGCTTGATCCACGTCTCCACTGATAGGAGTATGACGCTGGTGAGTATGCTAGATTAGAGTTCCAAGATCCTGTTGTACAAGAAAGAGTATTTCCTTGTGTAGCTGTTCCAGAAACTGTTGGCGCCGCCGTATTTATTGGATATTCTGGATACCATTGTTTCCATGCAGATCCATTCCACATCCAACCTCTTACTGCATTTTTCCAGGCGGAACCATTGTATAATTTTAATCCGTTTATATTTTTCCAGTTAGAGCCATCATATAATTTGCTTACCATGATTAGGCCTCGTGATGTATAAAGATATCGCCTGCTGCTTGTGCTGTTGGATTTGTTCCAGATGTGTTATAAAATACTCTATTAGATGCAGTAGTCATTCCATTTAAATATGCATTAGAATTTGTAGCACCTGTTGCGCCTGTTGGTCCTGTTGGACCAGTTGCGCCAGTTGCACCAGTTGCACCCGTTGGACCAGTTACTGTGCTGGGAGCACCTGTTGCGCCAGTTGCACCCGTTGGTCCTGTTGGACCAGTTGCGCCAGTTAAACCAGTATCACCAGTTGCGCCAGTTGGTCCTGTTGGACCTTGTGAACCTGTCAGACCAGTATCTCCTGTTGCACCAGTAGGACCTGTGGGACCAGTTGCGCCTGTTGGTCCTGTAGCACCAGTAGGACCTGTGGGACCAGTTTCGCCAGTTAAACCAGTATCACCAGTTGCGCCAGTTGGTCCTGTTGGACCTTGTGAACCTGTTGGTCCTTGAAGTGGTCCAACGTTTAACCAAGTAGTTCCATTCCAAACATATAAATCCATTCCTACAACATATCCGTCTCCCAAATTTCCAGTTGGATGTGCTGATTGTAATGCTGCTAGTGTTGGATATGATCCAAGAATTGTTACGCCTGCACCTTGTGGTCCAGTTGCACCAGTTGGTCCTGTTGGACCTATTTCGCCAGTTAAACCAGTTGGTCCTGTAGCGCCTGTTAATCCTGTGTCGCCAGTTGCGCCTGTTGCACCCGTTGGACCTGTAGCGCCTGTAGCGCCTGTAGCGCCAGTTGGTCCTGTAGCGCCTGTTGCGCCTGTTGCACCAGTTGGTCCAGTTACTGTGCTTGGTGCGCCAGTTGCGCCTGTTGGTCCTGTTGGACCTGTTGGACCAGTAGGGCCAGGATGTGCATCTAAATATGCATCAACATCTGCCGCAAGATAACTCAGGTCTCTTGGAATGTCTGGAGTATCTGAATATTGAGGGTATCTAAAACCTTTGCCTGTTGTGCCCATTTTTACATTATAGCATCTTCAGCCTTATAAGCCTTTTTATAATAGGCTAAATTAGATGCTAACCTTTCGTCTGGATTTATTGAGTAGGCTTTTTGACCCGCCTCAAAAGCTTCTTTATGATTGCCTAAATTATATTCTGCTATTGCTTTTAAGTCATATGGTAGCCATCCCCATGCCTCCGCCTCACAAAGATAGTCCATAGGTTTTTCTAAAATTGACAAAGTTTTATCGCATACCTGTTTGCATTCGCTCCACATATTTTTTTCATAATAATATTTTGCAAGATCACAGTATGGTTCACGTCTATCTGGGCATAGTTCAGATGCCTCTATGAGCCATGTCAACCTATTATCTGGCTCACATTGTGCAAGATACCTCATAGATTGTGCACGTTCTGGAGCCCATTTGGCGGAAGGCAAAGATAGATGCCTTTTAAATTCTTGTGCTGCTTTATCATACATTCTATAAAAGAAAAGCTCTCTGGCATAGTAAAATGAATTTCTATCATCATTGGGATCTTCCTTTACAGACATTTCTAACATAGGCAAGTATTGTCCTCTTGATTTAGAATTATCTGCATGATGATGAATTTCTAACCCTATCCATTCTTCTATTTCCTGCCCTGAATAGCAATGCACAATTTCATGAACTGGGTGCTTCCATCTATAGTTATTTCTTGAATGTATCTTTGTTCCAGAAAATTCTAACCCTGGACTGCCGTCCTCGTTCCAATTCCAAACAAATCTATATCTTGGGCGGGTTGTATTAGGATTAACTTTTTCTAGATGTTTTCGCCAGCCGTCGACAAGAATCTCGTCCATATCAAGAGCGATACAGTAGTCGATATCTGGCGGAAGTAGGGATAAGGAAACATTTCTAGCGTCATCAAATCTAAACGGATTTACATTTATACTTACAACATTTATGCCAAGATTTTTGGCGGCAGTAATAGTATTATCACTAGATCCAGTATCTACAATTAATAAATAGTCAGCATTTTTTGCAGAATTATACCAACGTTCTACAAATTGTTCTTCATTTTTAGCAATTGTATATACTGCTATTTTCATGTATTAAATATACTATATTAAATAAAAAAAATCAATGATTAAATAATTATACTTCCACTTGAAGTAAATTTATAATATCTGTATCCGCCAGAAGTAAATGTAGATGGAGATCCAGTGGTAGAAGAAGCAGCAGCATTAGAATCTGGATATCTAATAATTACTATGCCAGATCCACCATTACCTCCAATAAATCCGTTTCCTCCGCCGCCTCCGCCGCCTCCAGTATTTGTTGTTCCAGAAACTGCTGTATTCGTTGAGTTACCTCCGCCTGCGCCGCCGCCGCCTGCGCCGCCTGCGCCGACTTTATTAGCATTCCATGTTGCGCCTCCACCGCCACCAGCAAGGTATCCTCCAGAACCAGCAGAAACTATTGATAACCATGCAGACTCAGTATTTCTACCTACTCCGCCTGCGCCAGCGCCATCTGATGGTCCAGGTTGTCCCGCTCCACCAGCACCTCCTCCACCTCCGCCTGCATATCCGCTTGTTCCTGTGTAAGCATTACTTGCTCCAGGATATCCTTGACCAGCAGGTGATGCTGCACCACCAGATTGATTAGCTGGTCCGCCTCCGCCACCAGAACCGCCTGGACCGCCACTACCAGTAGCTCCATAACCTCCTCCTGTAGAAGTTATTGTTGCAAATGTTGAATTTGATCCTTGTGATCCAGGACCTTGAGACGATGCATCTTTTGCTGTTGCTCCCGCTCCTACTGTAATTGTATATGAAGTTTGTTTAAATAATGAAAGTGATCCAGTTAAATATCCGCCAGCACCGCCGCCGCCTGAAACATAGTTTCCTCCATTAGAATAACCAGATGATCCTCCACCAGCGACAACTATATAATCTACAGATATTGGAGCTAATGGTGTAATTGAATTACTTGCAGAACTTGCTGTAGAAGTTCCATTAGCGTTTGTTGCAGTAACTGTAAATGTATAAGCAGTTCCATTTGTCAGGCCAGTTACAGTAATTGGTGACGATGCACCAGATGCTGTAATATTTCCTGGAGATGAAGTTACGGTATATGAAGTTATAGCAGAGCCACCAGTTGCTCCTGCTGTAAATGTAACAGATGCCTGTGCATCACCTGATGTTGCAGTTCCAATTGTAGGAGCCTGTGGCACGGTTGTTGCAGCAACTCCTGATGAGGGAGTTGATGCTAAAGAAGTCCCAAAATTATTTCTTGATTGTACTGTATATGTATATTGTTGTGATGATTGAAGTCCAGTTACAGTAATTGGAGATGAGGCTCCGCTAAATGTCGTTGGAGATGTTGCAGGAGATGGCGTAACTACATATTCTGATGCTATACCTCCGCCAGTGCCTGCCGAAAATGCGATAGATGCTTGACCGTTATTAAACGCTCTGCTGGACCCTTGATTTGTTGCAACTACAGATGTTGGAACTGGAGAAGCTGCTCCAGAAACTGCCATCCATCCTCCTGCTGTATAAATTTCTAGTAATCCATTTGTGCCATTATAAAATGTTTGTCCAATTGATGGAGATGAAGGTCTGTCTGCTGTTTGACCAAAAGGTGTTCCTGATATAGATGATTTTCTAATTGCCATTAGTCAAACCTCCATCCTACCGTCGCTCCTGTATATACAAATGTTGAGCTAGCTTGATTTACATCTATTATAGCATTATCTGCTACTCCATTAATATTACTGCCGTTTCTGGCTATTGTTATGTTATTTGTTGCCGCCGTCCCAGAAGCATCGTAAATTGTAATTGTGTCGCCTACAGAAGGAGAGGCGGGAAGAGTAAGAGTCCTAGCAGCAGTAGTATCTACAAAATAATTACGGCCAGCAGATAGAGTTCCATTTGCTGATTGAACTACATTAAAGGCGGAAGGAAGAGCAGCAGCAACACCAACGGTTTGCCATTCTGTTCCGTCCCATACTTTAATTATTTTAGCCATTATATTAATTCCTTCATATTAAAACTGTATTGTCCCTGTTCCAGCTGTAAATCTATAAACTCTATATCCTGCACGACTTGGAGTATCGTAAGTTAATCCAGCACTAATTAAATATGGGGCTGGATAACTGTTTGAGTAAGCAATTATAACAACTCCAGATCCGCCTGAACCAGCACCTGCTGCGACATCTCCACTATATCCACCGCCGCCACCGCCGCCACCTAAATTTGTTGTTCCAGAGGCAGCGACTTGAGTAGGATTATTTAGTCTAGAACCAACTCCTCCACCACCTGAGCTTGAAGCTCCAGCTGTTGCTGTGCCAGCACCACCGCCACCACCTGCGTAAGTTATAGAAGATCCAGTTATTGAACTAGCCGTTCCAGCGCCACCAGCACCACCAGTTGTTCCTGAAGCATTTCCACCTACAGCACCAGCACCACCGCCGCCACCGCCGCCAGCGTTACTAGCAGCAGATCCTCCATTATTTCCTTGACCTGCTGTTCCAGATCCACCTAAAGTAGAGGGTGTTGGAGTTCCAACGGGTTGTCTGCCGCCACCACCAGATCCTCCAGACTGAACTTCTTTAACACTTCCATTGTCATCTCTATGACCACCAGATCCTCCACCTAAAGATGTAATAGTTGAAAAAACCGAATTACTTCCATTACTTGGAACTGCATGTCCTCCAGTTCCTCCTCCATTGTAACCTCTATTACCTCCTGCACCAACTGTTATTGTAAGTGATGTTCCTGGAGTAATTGCAAAACTTGTTGCAGTCCTATAGCCACCAGCACCGCCTCCTCCATTTATAGATCCTCCACCGCCGCCGCCAGCCACAACAAGATAGTCGACTGAAGATGTTCCTACTGACGGAGTTATGCTGCTGCTTGCTGAAGATGAGATTGAATTTCCATTTTCATTTGTTGCTACAGCTGTAAATGTATATGATGTGCCATTTGTTAAGCCAGTTACAGTTACTGGCGAAGTGCCTGTTGCGGTAATATTACCAGGACTTGATGTTACTGTGTATGAGGTAATAGATTTTCCACCAGTTGCATTTGAAGATATTGCAACTGAAATAGCTCCTCCAGACACCCCTCCAATATTTGTAACCGAAGTTATCGTTGGCGCTTGTGGAACAGAAGTTGGAGTAACCGAATTTGATGCTGAACTTGCTACAGAATTTCCATATGAATTTGTTGCAACTACGCTAAAAGTATATGCTGTGCCTTGAGTTAATCCAGAAACAGTTATTGGTGAAGATGAAGCAGACCCTGTTATTGATCCAGGACTAGATGTTGCTGTATATGTTGTTCCAGCAACTGCTCCTTCGGTAAATGGAACTGATACTGATCCTGATCCATATGCAATATTTGTTCCAATATCTGAAGATGTTCCAATTGTTACAGCGTTTGGAATTACTCCAATTGAAGACCATCCAGAAGATGTATACATCTCTATAAGTCCTGTTTGAGTATTTGCATAAACATCACCAGCAGAAGGAGAGGCGGGACGAGAAGCAGTATTTCCTCTCTTTACATGTCCATTAGCAGATGTATTATGTGCAGAAATTGCGGCGGTAACTTCAGCATCAGTTGCCGCATCTGTATTTGCACTAAATAGATTTGCTATATCTCTGATTCTGGACATTAGATTGTTATAGTCCCAGTTGAAGTAAATTTATAGTATGTATATCCACCAGATTCATATCTTGTTGGAGAATTTGTTGTAGATGTAGCTGTATATGAGCCTTCTCTACGAATTATAATAATTCCACTTCCTCCAGAGCCACCTGCGGCATTTCCTCCTCCGCCTCCTCCACCGCCAGTATTGGACATTCCAGAACTTCCAACACCATTATAAGCACCATCACCACCGCCGCCGTCTCCACCTAAGCCTCTAGGAGAATTGCCTCCATCACCACCGCTTCCTCCTCCTCCAGCATAATAATAAATTCCACCGACATTTTCGCCGCTTGACGTTGCAGCACCCCAAGAAGAATAGGAGGAATTTCCTACACCGCCCTTAGCGCCAGCATTTGCTGTTGTAGTAGTTGTTGCATTTTCACCTGCGCCACCTGCGCCTCCGCCGCCGCCTCCATTATAAGGATCTGCACCACGATTTTTACCACCCTGATTTCCTTCTGCAGGAGTGTAGCCACCTACGTTTCCTGCTTTATTGCTCCACTCTCCAACGCTAGCTCTACCACCTCCACCACCCGATCCTCCGCTCATTGCCTCATCAGCATTAATGGGTCCGCCCCTACCTCCTCCAGAAGATGTGATAGTAGTTAATCCACTTCCAGAAAAACTAGAATTTGATCCAGATGATCCGTTTAAACCACCAGACCCAGTTCCTCCTGCGCCACCGCCGCCAATTGTTGCTGTGTAAGTTGTTCCTGTATTTAATATTTGATTTGATAAAACTCTAAAACCACCAGCGCCGCCTCCGCCAGAGTAAGTTCCACCTCCACCTGCCACTACCATGATTTCAAAAAGTGCAGTTGGAGTAGCAGAATTGCTTGCAGAACTGGCAGAAGAATCTCCATTAGCATTTACTGCTTTTAAATAAAATGAATATGATTGCCCAGTAGTTAAACCACTAATTGTTAATGGACTAGATGTTTGTTCTGGTGACAGTGCTGTGTACGTTGTTCCATTTGTAGAATATTTATAATTTGTTATTGCAGACCCACCAGTGGATCCTGCAGTAAATGTTAAAGATATAGAATCTGCGCCAGCGCTTGTAGCTGTTCCTATAGTTGGAGCTCCTGGAACTGTTGTTGCAGTTACTGCTGAAGATGCAGTCGATGCAACAGATGTTCCAAAATTATTACGTGACTTAACTGTATATGTATATTGCGTAGATGATTGCAATCCAGTTACTATAATTGGACTTGAAGATCCAGTAAACGATGATGGGGTGGTTGCTGGACTTGGAGTAACTTCATAGTCAGAGGAAATTCCTCCATTGGAACCAGCACTGAAAGCTACAGATGCCTGTCCATTATTAAATGCTCTTCCAGATCCCTGATCTGTGGCTACAACAGATGTTGGAATTGCAGGTGGAGCAGAAGATGCTACCCATCCTTGAGATGTATAAATTTCCAAACATCCCAATGATCCATTATAAAACACATCACCAATTGATGGAGATGCAGGCCTATCGGCTGTTTCACCTTTAGGGACTCCTCCGAGTCCAGATGCTCTTAAATCAGCCATTATGCCACCTTCCATCCATATGTGTTACCTGTAAATACCAGCGTGTACCACGATCCATTTACGTCAATAATAAAATTTCCTGCATTGCCATTGATTAATTTGCCATTACGGGCTACTGTTATATTATACGTCGAAGCATTTCCAGATGCATCAAAAATGTCTATTTGATCATTTACTGAAGGGGATGAGGGTAATGTTAATGTAAGAGCGGAAGCAGAAGTAACGAAATATCTATATCCCGCCGCCAAATTTGTAGCAGTTGAAATAGCAGATGATATCTCAGTCTTCTTGTCCGCCAAATATCCATTTATCTCAGACTGAGTATATGTGTTTGTTGAATTAAGATTAGTTACTGTTAATACTTCGATAATATCATTCAAAGCGGCGGCAGTAGAAAGAATAACAGTATTATTTCCAGATGTTGTATAATCTGTTCCTTTTAACAATAGTAGACCATTGAAGAATACCTGCTCAAATCCATCTACGAATGATATTGATGTAACGAAATTTGTTTGTCCCGCCGTTGCTGTAAATTGATGACGACGAATTAAATTCGGATCAAATGAGGTCGCATCTTCATCTGAATCAATCCATATCTGCCCGACGGCAGGAGATGATGGAGCAGATGATTGATATTTCGACCCAGTAACAAGATCTGCCAACGTAGTTGGCGCATATGATGTTCCAGATACGGAATATAGAACTTGACCCGCATTTGGCGATGTTGTTGTTCCAGTTCCACCATATTGGGTCGGAAGGGTAGTATGAGAATCTAAATTATTATTTGTAGCGAGAATGACGCCAGATGCGTTATTTAAGCCATTGACAAATAGCTTATTTTTGACCTTAAAATCTTTATCTGCCATAGGTTCACTCTCCCCCTTGGATTATATATATATTATATCAGAATGGCATATTAAGGCCAAAGACTAGTCAATTAGGTTTTTGTTTATCTCAGACAATATAATCTCTGGCATTTTTGCCTTTTTAGACATTAGGTATTTTTCTTTTAAAGACTTAAATCTTCCATAGTTAGATGGAGAATTTACCATTTCCCGCCCAATATTAAAAAGAGTATCTGACTGCATATATCTTTTTAAGATGACCTTTTTATCAGTTTTAAATTCAATATAAAAAAGTGGATCGTTTTGATTAAAAACCATTTCTTTTGTATCTAAAGGAATATGATAATCAAGATTAAATGTTCTATACCAAGAACCTATATCAAATTCTCCACACATTAACAATGCTCCTTTTGCTGGTGAATGCGGAGGAAAGTATGGAGACGTAAATCTTGCAACAACTGGCTCATCTGCAAAAAAAGTCCAGCACATATTATATTGGATATTAAAATAATTATTTAAAGAAGATTTACGTGGCGTAAATGACGAAAGCAAGGATCCGCCATTTATTTTTTCATTATCTTCAAAGTGTCTATCTATATCAGAAATAATAATTTTATCATCAAATTGCTGTCTCACGACATATATATTTTTAAACATATCGCTTACCGCTGGGCATGCAAAAAAATTATTAGAACCATTTTGTAAATTTTTATTTTGTCTATACTCATTTATCAAACTTACTGGCTCTGCATATGCTAAAGCCCATGATTCTTTATCTGCAACATAGGCTGCTGGAGACCAATAAATTGTTATCTCATCTTTATTTTTCATATAAATACATTCTACTATATGAAAATATAATTTTCAATAGATATTAAAACTTTTCTAATTCTTTATTTATTTTTTGCCATGTCCAGTCTTGTGGATTCCATAGGCCTACTGGAATTGTTTCCCATCCTGGCTCTAAATCATGCGTAATAGTTTCAATTAAATTAGTATTTGGATTTTTTATTTTAAATGTTGATTTTCTATTATTATTCCAAGCTACTGCTGTAGGTAAAACAGAAACCCCTATGCCTAATTCTTGCATTAATTGATTTCTATTATTTTCTATTTCTTCCGTCCAACCAAATGGAATAAATTCTGCATTTTCTGGAGCCGTGTCAATCAAATCTTGAGCATCTCCATAAACATTATGAAATACATATATTTTATTTATATCTATCATGGTAGTGCCAACTTTCTTGCTGTTCCCGCTCCGCCGCCGCCGTCTCTGTCTCCTTGTCCAGGAGCCTTACCACCATTTGCTGTAGGTGTTATTAATGAATTATCATATTTATAAAATATAGTTACAGAGCCTCCTCCACCAGATCCTCCTGGACACTGCATGTATTGATTATACTGATATCCCATGTTGCTATGCCCGTTAGACTGAATGAGTCCTTGTCCTCTTAATTCCCCCAAAACAAATATACAGAGAGAACCTGCTGTTCCATCCCCTGCATCAAATGGGTAACTTCCTTGAGTGCCGCCTTGACTTGATGATCCTGCTGGATTTCCTACGCCACCGCTTGCTCCATATGTATATGAAGGCCCAGCATTTCCTCCTGCTCCACCATTTGCTACTGCATTTCCAGATGTAAGCGTCCCGCTTGATGCATAAATCATTATTGAACCTCCGCCTCCTCCGCCAGTAAAAGATGTTCCTGCAGATCCAGATCCACCAATTACTGTAACTCCTGTTGCATCTCCAGCGACAATGGCGCATCCTCCAGAACCTCCGCCAGTTCCACCATTTGTTCCAGCAGATCCAGGGTTTGCATTTGTTGTTCCAGTTGGTGGGCCAGATCTAGTTACTGTTCCTCCACCTGCTCCGCCAGAGGCAGGAATTTGTGGATTTGTTACACCAGTAAATGTTCCAGTATGTAATCTTATGTTGCCAGCGGCGGTAGCAGAATGATTAGCTCCCCTATCTGTCATCAATATTTGTCCATTATTAATTAAATTACCAGTTACATATATACAAGTAAATAATTTTCTATTTGATGGAATAAATCTTTCTAAACGATTTATTGTAAGGTCTCCATCAACAACAATTAAAGCAGATCTAGTGTCCGCTGTATTGGTAAACCAATCTGAATTTGTAAATGTTGATATAGTTTGATTTCCTCTTTTTATTACATAGTCATATGATCCAAGAGATACTCCATTTAATGTTAATGTTCCGCCTGCAGTTGGAGTAGATGTAGTTACGCTATTTGCCAAAGTTGTCATAACAGTGTATAAATCTGTTGCGCTTTGGTTAGATGTAACGCTTGAAACAGTTGTAGTTATACTGCTACTTGAAGAACTTGTTTTTTGACTAACGCTATTTGTTGCAGTAACTGTAAAGGTATATGAAGTATTAGCAGTTAATCCAGTCACTATAATTGGTTTAGTATTATCTGTAACTGTAGCAGTTATGTTTCCTGGACTGCTAGTAGCAGTAAATGATGTTGCAATTCCACCAGTAGTTGGTGTATGAGAAAATGTCACATATGCTGTGCAGCCAACATTAGTTACAGAGCTAATTACTGGGGCAACATCTATGACACCAGAGACTTTATCTTCTGGTATAGAAACTTTTGCTCCTCTTAAAATTCTAGATGTAGGATTATTTCTAGCTGATTCTTCGCTGGCATGCTTTATCGACATTTTATTTTACTGCTCTAGCAAAAGCAGCTTTACCTCTTCTTCAGTAATTCCTAATCTTTCCATAAGCTGTGCTCTAGCATTATAATTTATTTTTTGTTTTGGCTCATGATTTTTACCATCTGGAGCATAAAAATTTACCTCTGGGCTGTGTGCAGCTACTGCTGCAACTGCCCAAGACTCTGCCTCTTCAAATGAATCAAATGAATCTCCATTTGGATAGTGTGGTTGGTATTGAAATGGAATCTCTTGTCCGTCTTCAAATATGCTTATCGCAAATGTATCTTGATCTATCTCGTATCTCATTTTATCTCCTTAAGGTCTACTTGCTGCACTTGAATATGTTCCATATACGCATGCTGATTGTCCACTGCCTGCAGGAAAAACTGCAGCCAGTTTTCCTCCTCCAACAGCTATTGATACTCTATCTTGAAAAGCATATCCATACGTGTCGTTTCTTGGAGAAGACTTTCTTCGCCAAGTTAAAAAATCATTTGTTGTAAATATTCCTTGTCCATATCCATTATACACATTAATTGCTGTAAATGTAGTTCCGTCTGATGCATATGAGGCGTATGGAGCGCTGAAAAAAACTTCTCCACCTTCGCCACTTGGAGAATATGGATTATAATTATTTCTAAGAACTCTTGTCCATGTATTGCCATCACTTGATTTTAATACCCATCTATGATTATAATGATAAAATAAATAAAAATCGTTTCCTATTACAAACGGGCCAGTCAAATAGAATCCTTTTTTATCTACTCTATCTATATCAAATAATTCTGGAATATATTTTTTAGCACTCCATGTTGTGCCATTTGTAGATGTTGTAACCCATCCTCCAAGATTTTCTGCTGCCGCCATCCAAATAGTTCCATTATAAGCTACTCCAGAATATTGATATGATTCTGGCAGCGTTCCTTCTGTCCAAGTAACTCCACCATTAGAAGAATAAGCAGTATATTGATCTCCTATTGCTAAAAATGCTGGTTGTGTTCCACCAAAATATCCATAAAGTCTATAGTTATGGCTTCTAGGTAAAGTTCTTAAAGTCCAAGTAATTCCGTCTGTAGATGTTTGAGCATACCCAGCATTTGAGACAGCGCAGAATGTTCCACCTACTGCATACATTCCAGACCAGTTATAAGATCCAGCCGAAGTCCTTGCTGTCCATGTTGCACCATCTGTTGATGTTGCGGCAGCTGTTGTTCCAGTAACTAAAGCAGCAAATGTGCTTCCATTATATGCTACTGAATACCAACCTGCAGCTGAAGGCATTGTGCTTCTGCCATAAAAAGCAGATTGTGATCTTGTCTTAGCACCAACGCCTGGATATAAAAATGGTCTGAATGTCAATACACATCTCCTACTACTAACCAAGTATCTGTTGCAATTTTAAGACATGTTGCTGCTGAATACCTTCCTCTGAATACAGGGCTTGCAGTATTATTATTATTTGAACCATTACAATAAATTGTTGTAGTTCCTGAGTTTGATGCTTGAATAGTTGTTGCACCTGTTCCATATTGAACTACATTTAAAGCAGTTCCTACTGCATATCCAACTGCTGCATTTGTTGGAATGTAAAATGTATTTGCACTAGAATTATTCATCAAAACAACAGAAGCTGCGTCGCTTGCGACAGGAGTATATGTTGTTCCAGTTTGAGTATTAATTGTTTGTGTAATTATAGGAGCAGTATAGATTGCTTGATTTTGAGCATTTACGCTATTAATTCCCATTATGCAATCTCGCTTCCGTATAGTGAAAATGACATTGTTGTTGCGGAGGCATATACTGTAACTATATCCGTCGCACCGAGAGTCAAACCAATTGTCATAATTGTTGAATCATTTGCCGCTACTGTAGCATCATAAATAATATAATGTCTATTATCTATTGCTGCACCAGCTGGGCGAACAGCAATTCTATATGTTCCTGCAGTTGCTGCTTGATTACATATAACAATTGATGAAACAACTGTTTGAGTTGCTGCTGGCACTGTATACAAATTAGTATTTGTTGTAGCAGTTAGCGTTTGTGCACCATTTCCGTGGTTGCCTGCAGCTCCAGTCATTGCTAATACTTTATATGTTGTTGGCACTTATTTCCTCCTTATTTTTATTTAATCATGTTCCCATTAACAAGAATGGATGGAATGATTCACCAGTAATTGTTACTGATCCGCCTAAAGACACTGAGCTTCCGTTAATTGTAATGCTTGAGTTGGTTAAAGATGAGTTTCCAATATTGCTTAAAGTATTTGAGGATCCAGAAATTGTTTTATTAGTAAGAGTGTCAGCAGTTGATGCTGACATCGTAGCATAAGATAATGATGTCCATGCAGTTGAACCATTACCAATTTTAAACTTTCCAGTATCTGTTTCAAATCCAAATTCTCCAGCAGCTAATGTGGGATTAGTTGAAGTCCATTGAGACGCCGTTCCTCGTCGAACTTGTAATTGTGTGTTAACTGCCATTAGGGTGTTCCTCCATCAAATGTGTATGTAAAGCTTGCTGTATCATAATATCCTCCATCATATGGGGCGACGGAATCATAAGACCCTCCGTCCAAAACATCTAATGGGGACCCTACAATTGTAACATTAGTTCTATTATTTCCTGAATCGTCAGCAACTAGAGCTCCGATTAAATTAAGAGTTTTTCTTCCGCTTTGAACAACTCCCCCATATGCCACTTCAGAATAGGTTGGTATAGCCCAAACTGTATTAGTTCCGTCCGTTTGTAAAAATTTAGATATATGATCTGTTTGAACTGGAAGAAGAGCGTTTATGGCATTTGTTGCAGTAGTCTGTCCTGTTCCTCCAGCCGAAATTGGAAGGGCGGTATGAGAAATAAGAGTTCCATCGGTATGTCTAACTATTGGACCAGCAACTGTTAGATCTCCAACTACTAGATTATTTTTTACTTTAAAATCTTTATTGGCCATTATGCGAATGTCACCGTTCCTGTTCCCGCCGTAATTGTAGTAACCTTATCAGTTGATACAGTTGAGGTAGAACCAGTAAGACCTGCGCTTAATGTTATAGTTCTGCTTGCTGGGTAGCGAAGAATAACTATGCCTGATCCACCTGATCCGCCCTGAGCTGGAGATGTAATTCCTCTCCATCCTCCACCGCCGCCTCCTGTGTTTGCTACGCCAGCCTCTGGGCTACTTGTATCATTTCCCCCATTACCTCCACCTCCAGTACCGCCAAAACCTCTTGTGGGACAACCAGAACCTCCGCCACCGCCTCTTGTAACAGAACTTCCAGTTATTGAAGAAGCTATACCAACTCCACCATCACATCCTACGTTTTGTGCTTTTTCGCTACCATCTTGACCTCTTGCACCTGCTCCGCCGCCACCGCCAGAGTTTGATTGTCCTCCTGTTCCGCCTTGTCCGCCTCTAAATCCTTGGTTAGAAACTGGATTTCCGCCAGAACCTGCTGAATCATGTCCTCCTCCTCCACCAGATCCTCCGTCTCCTCCGTTACCTATTGATCCACGACCTCCGCCACCACCGTTGGAGGTTACTGTAGAAAAAATTGAATTGCTTCCAGTTATTCCTAGAACGCTTGGTTGAGTTGATCCTGCTCCGCCGCCACCAACTGTAACAGAATAGGAAGTGCCAGCATTTATTGTTATATTAGATTCTGCAGAAGAATTTCCTCCAGATGTTCCAAATGATGTTCTATATCCACCAGCACCGCCACCGCCGCCTCTATCGTATCCTCCACCTCCTCCGCCTGCTATAACTAAATATTGAACAGAAATAGTATCTTGTGGAGTAATACTATTACTTGCTGCTGATGCAGCAGAAAGTCCATTTGATCCTAATGCTGTAACAGTAAAAGTATAAGTAGTTCCATTTGTCAGGCCTGTTACAGTAATAGGTGACGATGCACCAGATGCTGTAATATTGCCTGGAGATGAGGTTACTGTGTATGATGTTACTGGAACATTTGTTGGTGCAGTAAATGAAACTGTTGCCTGTGCATTTCCAGCAGTTGCGCTAACATTTGTTGGAGCATTAGGAACAGGAGCAATTGCTGCCCATCCTGCTGATGTATATTGAATTAATTTATCTAGCGTTGTATCAAAATATAAATCTCCAACTGCAGGAGATCCTGGTCTATTTGCAGTCGTTCCACGACCTACATGGCCATTTGCTGCTGTTGCATGGGAAGAGATGGCTGCCGCTGTCTCCGTATCTGTCGCCAAAGATGTGGCGGTGGAGAGAACGTTAGCTACATCTCTTGCCCGTGTCAATTTATATTACTCCATTGATACTAGGTCCCATGAAAGGCTGTCCTCGTTCCAACGATAGAATTGTCCATCTGTTGGCATTGGTGTAGGTGCATCCCATAGGCATGTATCTTCATTTAGAATCCAAGAATTAAAAGGTTTAGGTGGAATAAATGCGTCACGTGATTCATCATATGTGTATCCAATTCCAGCATAATTCTTTCTAAAGCCTGCGTCTTCTGTCATTTCATTTGTTTCTGGGTTTCTCTTTTTTCCGCCCATTGAATTATATGATGTACGCTTGCATGCTTGTCCATATACTTCTGCGTAATGAGCTTCCCAATCAGAAATGCCATCAACAACTTCATCTTCATTCCGACCAACAATTACTTGAGTTACTACATTGTTTTCGTCAAGAAAAGCGTAATGTGCCATTTTATTTCCTCCTTTTTTTAAATTAAATTACAAGAACAGCAGCTTCTTCTTCTGTCAATGGTTGACCAGAAACAAGTTTAGCTTTTGCTGATGCTTTGAGAGCTGCTTTTGCTTCTTCTGCCGCCACACGAGCCGCCTCTGCTTCGGCAAATGCTGCTGCATCTGCTTCACGCTGTGCGATTTCCTCGGCGGTCAAAGGAACAGTAGTCTGTTCTCCAGTAGAACAATCTACTACTACCTTAGTAAGTACTTCAGTCATTTTTTGCCTCCTATTTGTTTATCTATTATACCAAAATATGATTTATGAGCTTATCCCATATAAATAAGCTGTAGTTCCTGCAGCAAAATTACCATTTGAAGCAAGAAGTTGAACCTGTGTTATTGCAGAAGTTGTTCTTATATTTCCGCTTACTAAATTTTGTCTAGCAGCAGAAGATGTATTTTCTCTAGGAATAACTGAAGACCCATGTATAGATTTATGATATGTTGTGCTTGCATAATTTGCTATATAAAGTTCTAATAAGCCAAAATATCCAGTTCCTGAAGACCCTCCAGGACATCCTGCAATATAATTAATTTCTGTTGCGTTTGCACTATGATTTGTTCCACTTATTCCAACAGTAGATCCATCTCCCCATACATTTGAATACATATAAATTGCAGATGTATTATTATTAACTCTAAAATAACAGACTTCATTTGTTACTCCAGCGCTATCATGTCTCATACTAAAAAATATTGCAAGATCCTGGTATGTTCCAGGTATGCTGCCTAATGTAATTGAACCAGAAGCACTTGCCAATGTTGCAGAACTTATATAATTAAACTTTTTTATTGCCATTACTTCACCTTATCCCATACAAAAAGAAAGTAGTTCCAATTTGAAGTGGATTTACTCCTGCAGTTAATGTTAAAGAATTTACTGGCGTTAATGAGTTTTGATAACCATTAAAATGATAAAACGATAATGCCTCATACTCTGCACTATTATAAGTATTTATACCTTTTTGTCTTGTTGAACTTGAATAGTTCATAAAGTCTAATTTATATTGTGCTTGATCTGCTGTAGATCCTCCGTAAGCAGAACCGTTTGCAGCATGAACTCTAAAATCAAAATTATTACCTGTTCCTTTTCCAGAAAGAACATCATAGTTGCCGCCAAAAGTATACATGCCTATTGTAAAAATATTTGACGCAGAGTCGTTTGGAGCAATCCAATTAGCCATATAATAAGATCCATTATTAGCACCATTTTTACCAGCATATATTACACGTAAATCTCTATAAAATTGTGGAATATTATTAAAAACAATAGTATTTGTTGTTGATGATAAAGTTGTACTATTTATTAGCGCCCAAGTTCCAGTTCCTAATGGCATATTATGAACCTACCATTCCGTATAAACTAAATCTAGTATTTGCTAAAAAGTTTATATTATTATTTGCAAAAAATGTTATTGATGTTATTGGATCTAATGATCTCCATCCTACCATTTGAAGATATCCTAATGCTTCGCTGGAACCCCAAAATTTTGCGGTTTTAGCTTTTGAAGAACTTTGATAATCAACAATATGTCCTACAAATTCTGACATAGTTCCAGTTGCTCCAGAATATCCAGCAGTTCCATATGTTCCAGAATATTTATCACTAAATGCAGATCCTGTTTGAGTTGCACCTGTTGTATAAAATCTATATGTATCATATCTATTTTGAGAATCTCCATTAAACCTAATAAAGACATCTTGTGCTGATACTGTTCCAAACACTGCTCTAATTTCTAAAACTCTATAATCATTTGGAATATTACTTATGGTGATAGAGTTTGCTGGAGAACTTATTTCAGCCGATCCTATTAAATAAAAATCTGATGGGATGCTTGGAAAAGAAGATGATGTTAATGGTCCAAGCAATACTGGCATTAGAGTATATCTCCTAATACATACCACGTATCAGTTGCAGCTTTAATTAATGTTGCTGATGAATACTGAACACGAAGTCTTGGTGCTGTTGAGGTAGCGCCAGATGAACCTACAGTAACTCCTCCCGCTCCTTGAATTGTTACTTGTCCAGCACCAATCTGAATTATATTAATTTGAGCACCAATAGGATATGCTACAGAAGAATTTAATGGAATTGTATATGTTTGTGCAGAAGCGTTTGAAGCTGTAACAAGTTTACCATTGTCAGCCAAAACAAATGTATAAGTTGTTCCTGTTTGTGCATTTAATGTAAGATTTTTATCTGCATATGCTGTTAAATCAAGCGTTCCCCATGATGCAGAAGTTCCATTAGTTGTTAAATACTTTCCTGAATTTCCTGTTTGAGAAGGAAGTGCATCTACAGTTCCCCATGATGCCACTGTTCCATTTGTAGTTAAATATTTTCCTGAATTACCAGTTTGAGAAGGAATTGAGTCAACATAATTTAATGAACTCCATGCAGTTGATCCATCTCCAACCTTCATCTTCTTTGTATCTGTTTCGAATCCTATTTCTCCTGCCGCCAAAACAGTGTTGGCGGAAGTCCAAGAAGACGCTGATCCCCTTTTAACTTGAATTACTGCTGCCATTATACTGTTCCTCCATCGAATGTTTGTGTTGCTGTTGAATCTATTGTATTATAAACATTGCCATCTTGCAAAGCGTCTACTGTTCCGCCGTCCAAATTATCGCCAGCGGCGAAGTCGGAAGAATCTGCTATTGCTCTAGCCTTGCTCATAATACCTCCTTATAGTCCTAAAGCTTTTAAATCTTCCGCAGTTAGTCCAAGTGCTGCTAGTTTTGCTTCGGCATTTGCTTTTGAAGTTGCCAACTCTATTTCTTCATTTCGTCTTGCATATTCCTTTTCAGCAACAAGTTGAAGATGTGCTTCATATTCTTCAGGGGTAAATTCTCTATATCCCATTTCGTCTGAGCCTTCACGGAAAACTGGATTATTTAATCTAATTTCTTCTTTTATTGATTCAATTGTAAATGTCATGGCGTTACTCCGTATACTGCTATAGTTCCATAAATATTGTAATCACATAAAATTCTAAATCCATCCATCTGATATGTTGAACCTGTATAACTTCCACCAAATCTTGCAGGCAAACCTACGTTTGAACCTGGGGAAGCAACGCCATAATAATATGGACCATAGTTAGTTACACCAGTTCCAACATTTCCTACCCACATTGTTCCAGAACCTGGTCTGTTATCATTATTAAACAAATGACCATAATCAAGACCATTTCCAACTACAAATGTGTCTGATGTTTGATTTCCTGCTGCTAAAAAAATACGGGCAGTTACATAATCGGTTCCCTGATATGTTGTTCCTGCTTTTCTAAAACGCAAACAAATTGGCGCATAAGGTGATGCTGTATAAATATTGCTAAATTGCACCATATAAGTTAAATAAGTGCTTGTAAAAACATTATCAAAATTTACTGCAGTTGTTCCATTTAATGTTTGGCTAGATATTTTTACTAACGCACCACTTGAAGGTGAGCTCCATGTTGGCAATCCTCCAGATACAGTCAATACTTGACCAGTTGAGCCTATTGATCTAGTTGCTAAAGTATTTGATGCGCTTGCATATACTAAATCTCCTGTTGTAAATGAAGATAAGCCAGTTCCGCCATTAGTTGTAGCTACTGGGGTGGAAAGACCTAATGTAACTGACCCAGATGTTCCGCCTCCTGTTAAACCTGTGCCTGCTGAAACTGATTCAATATCTCCTGGTAGAGAAACTGATCCTCCAAGAGATACAGCGTTTCCGTTAATAGTAATACTTGAATTAGCCAATTGATTATTTGCAATTGTGCCAGTAATTGATGTTGCTGGTGTGGTGGCTACGCTAAAATTATTATAGCAATTTACCTGAACAAAGTCATTTGCAGCTAATGCTGTTAATCCTGTGATTGATGTTCCATTTGTAGCTGTGTAGTCATCTCCACGAACTAGAAGAATACCATTGAGATATACCTGTTCCTGCCCTGGAGTATATGAAAGAGCTTGTGATGCATTATCATATCCTGAAAGACTTGTTTCTCCGCCGCTCATTGTCTTACGCCAGATAAGGCTTGTTAATACGCCATTAGCGGGTGGATATTGATCTATCATGCTATCTCAACTCCTGATATGTGAAATTTAACATCTGCGCTTGTCGCAAATCCTGCCAAAATGTCCGCTGCTCCAATTACAGTCTTTGGTTGTAGATTTATGACTGTATTAGCAGAAACTGGGACGGTAGGCAGAATATTTACTCCATCTACTGTCATTGTAACATATTGTTGATTTGAAGACGTATTTGAAACTACGATATCTGTTAATACCGCCGTTGTTGCAGATGGGACGGTATAAAGAGTAGCAGAACTTGTTGCTGCCGATCCTCTATAAAACAGTGTTGGTGTAGCTGCCATTTAAAATACTCCCATCAAATTATAATATTGTTCGCTATTTAATTCAACATCTACAGTTTTTGAATCTAGGTCTCCAGTAAGAACCCAATTATTTGAATTATATTTATACAAATCGACTTTTGCATATCTTTTAGAAACTGTTTTTGAAGAATCTAAAGATTCTATTATTGAAGATTCTGTTCCCGTTGTATAAGATTTAGTTTTGTTACCACTAAGCCACAAAAGCGTTCCAGAATCTGAAATGGCTCCCCTTTTTGCTAAGGTAGAGCTTGTAGATAAAGACAAAGTTGTATTTAAAGTCCATGTTGATAAATCTGTTGAACTATATAAATACGCAGTAAGTGGATCAGCATTTGTACCATTAAGCAGCAAATAAAATGTTGATCCATCTACAACATAGGTATGGCTATATGTTGAAGTAAGATTACCAGTAAGAGGAATTCCTGATATTGAAGACCAAGCTATTCCGTCTGATGAATAGCGGCTTGGAATTTGAGTATTACCACTAATTTTAGCTAACAAGCGTGTTCCGTTAAAATAAAGAGTAGTAGCATAACTACTAGCATTAAAGGCAGACCCAGTAGTTGTTATAGTGCTCCATGTAGAACCATGATCTATTGATTTTATAAAAAATGGATTACCACTAGAAGACATATACCATGTATCAGAGCCAACATAAATTATAGCAAAAAATATTTGAGTTGCATTAGCGGTTATTCCAGTAACTAATGTCCATGATATACCGTCATTTGAAATAACTATTCTTGAGCTTTGCGCTGCCGCAATAAATTTACCATTTCCATAATCTATATCTCTTATTGCAATACCAGAAAGTGAGTATACTGTTGTCCAAGATATGCCGTCTGAGGAAGAAACTATGCCATTGTTAGTTCCTACATAAAATTTATTTTGTAAAAATTTAATTGAAAGAATTGTACTCTGTGTGCTTCTTAATGTCCAATTAATTCCATCAGTAGAACTATATATTCCACTAGACGTTATTCCAATAAAGAGACCATTTCCAAATGCGACATCTAAAAATGAACCTTGAGTTGTTGTATTTTCAGATAAAGGCAAGGATGATGTTGAGCCTGCAAATGTTACTGATCCAGTTCCTTTATTAACAAGCGAGATTGTAGTACCATTTGGAATTGAATCTAAAGTGTTTGTTGGGATGGTAATAGTTGTACCTGAAGAAGAATTAACTTCTAATATTTTATTATTATCAGAAGTTTGAACAACATAATTAGCAGTTTTTTCATCAATAGTTTTAATTGCTGGATTTAAAGTTAGGGTTGTAGTATCTGTTCCAGAATCATCTGTAAACGAGGCGCCTACAATATTTATAATTCCTCGTGGTGTAATGGTTGTGCCATTATTTTTAATACCTTGATTATATAATTTACCCCAGTTGATATTTGTACCATCTGACTGGATTGCGTAATTTACTGTTCCGCCATTTTGTACTGGAAGCAAAGCATTTATTGCATTAGTTGCAGATGTTTGTCCTGTTCCGCCTGCTGTAATTGGAAGAACTGCAGTTGAAGAAACATTACCATTAGAATCTGTTGTAAGAATAGCAGCTGAAGTAATCGGGATGTTTAGTCCAGATTTTACTTTAAAGTTTTTATCTGCCACTTACTTCCTCCTATAACTTAACTTTGCTGAATTTTACATCTACGTTTGTGCTTGCTGCATCTGTTACTGTTGCTTGAAGAACTGCATCTGATCCAGATGTTGTTGCTGAAACTACTACTCCTGACATTGTTCCGCCAGTTTCGGTAATTGCAAATTCTGTCATATCTACAGAAGTTCCATCGGTTTGTAAAACAACCTTAGAAGTTCTAACCTTTGAGCCCTGCTTTAGCGATACCATATATTCAATTGAGGTGAATGCTGATAGGGCGGTGGTACTAATTGTAGTTGCAGTATTTGCAGTTAGAGTAGCGGTGCCTGTTTCAATTGGAACTACTAGAGTTGCCCATGAGGCAGTTGAGCCATCTGTTGTTAAATACTTTCCACCATTTCCTGTTTGTGAAGGAAGGCTAATTGGTGCGGCTGCCCATGTTGGAACACCAGATGATAGAGTCAAAAGATATCCGTCTGTTCCCGCAGAAAGTTTACTTAATGTGTTTGTAGCAGAAGCATAAAGAATATCTCCAGTTGCATATGAAGTTAATCCAGTTCCACCTTTTGTTGCTCCAATTGCTGTTGCGTTCCATGTTCCAGTTCCAATTGTTCCAAGAGTTGTAATGTTTGAGCTGCCTGCCCAAGTTGATAAAGCAGTATTTTCAACATTGCCCAATCCAACTTTTGAGGCGGCTAAAGAAGTAATCCAAGCGGGATCTGCATATGATCCTGTGGTCACTACTCCGTTTGTTACTGTTCCAGCATTTCCTGAAACATCTCCAGTTACATTGCCTGTAATATTTCCACTAAATGTTCCTGTAATTGTTTTATTGGTTAGAGTCTGCGCTGTATTTAAATCGACAGTAACTGCTGTATTGATTGCAAGAGTTCCTGGTGTAGTCTCAGTTAGACCATTTCCAGCAACTACAACTTGACCAGCATTAAACTGAACATAGTCAATTCCTGTTGTTCCAATTGTAATTGTGCCAGTTGTATTTACTATAAATCCATATCCACCTTGTCCTCCGTTTTGGACAAATGTAAAGTCTCCATATGCAACTTCACCTGATGGGGAATTATCCGCATCAGTTGCACGAGTCAATACCCATGAACCGCTTGGATCTCCATCATCTGTAAGAACATAAATACCATTTTGTGAAGCTGTTGATTGATTCTTAACAAGAACACGCTCTTGCTCTTGAACTGTGTGTCCGTCAATTTGTGGGAATGTTCCAGAGCCAGTAAGTGTTGCACCTACGCCAGAAGTTCCATTGTCATATGTAGCGGAAAGATTTGCGGTTGTTGCTGCATGAACGGCAGCATGGAAGTTAAGTCCAGCAGTAGTATTATCTACATAAGACTTAGTAGCAGCATCATTTGCAGATGTTGGCGCACCTAAATTTGTAATCTTATATGTAGCGAAATCTACATTGCCAGTAGGCGCACCTACTGCGCTTAAGGCAAATTCAGATGGATCTACAGATATTGCTCCAGTATTATCATCGTAGTCAAGTCCATTTCCAACGGCATTTCCTACGGCATCCTGAGCATTCTCATCGCTATATGTTTGAGCTCCTGTAAAACTAAATTTATTATTATCGTCATCATATGTTATTGTAATATTTGTATGAGTTCCTGCTGCAATTGCTGTGGCAATGGCATCTTGAGCTCTTTCATCTGTGAAATATTTATTTGTTGAACCTTCTGATAATCCATCTGTTGTAGAAGGAATATTTGAGGTCAAGGCAATTGTTCCAGTTGCATCTGGTAAAGTTAATGTACGATCTGCTGTTGGCTCTCCAACCGTCAACGTGGTCTCATATGAGTCTGCTACTGCACCTTCAAATACGATACTTGCATCAGACAAAGTTAGACCAGAAACGACGGGGGATGTGAGAGTCTTATTAGTTAGAGTATCAGTTGTATCAGTTCCTACAAGTGTAGTTGTAGCATCTGGCAAAGTTATTGTCTTGTCAGAGGTTACATCTGGTGCTGTGAGGGTTAATTCGTGAGAATTTGCAGTACCTTCAAAAATAATATTTGTTCCTGGAATATAGAGATCGCCATCTGTTAATTCCGCCACAGTAACGCTTAAATCTCCGATCTCCAAATATCCGTCAAGTGTGCTATTTAAATCTGTTGGAACAACGTTGGCATATGCAGTAATAGAGTTCCATGGTGTTGCCACTCCATTAGCTGGGTTGATTGGACCTATTTTAAATTTAAGGGTATCGCTTTCGATACCGACCTCTCCAGGTCTTAGAGATGGGTTATTGAGAGACCAGTTAGCTGCTGTGTCTCTGCGTAATTGAATTCTAACTGCCATTTGCTATCCTACTCCTCCGTCAATTATATCATCATTTGGTGCAGAAGCATAGGATGTACTTGAGGTTCCGCCGTCCATAGAAACAATATAATTTAATTCAGAAACATATTGTCCATAGTCTACGTGACGAACAAGCCCTTCTCCAGCATAGTGTTGGTGATCCAACAATTCTTTTGGACCAGCAACGTCATACCAAATTGTTCCATTGTAAGTTTTAATTGTATTTTCAGTTGTATCAAAATAAATAGCGCCTTGTGTTGGTGAATTTGGAGCTGCGTCTAAAGCTTGAATACCTGTAGCAGTTCCTCCACCACCTGCGCCAGTTCCTATTGCCGTCCAGGTTGTGCCATTATAAAATTTTAATACATTTGAAACTGTATTATAATAAATAGCACCTGTAGTCCCGCTTGCTGGATCTGATGCCAGCGAGGGCGGGACAACGGGAGTTAGAAACTTTTTAGCCATTATTAGCCAACTACCACTACTCTGTATTGGTTAGAAGTTGGAGCAGCAGCAAATTTAATTGTTACTGTGTTTGAAGTTGTGTGTTCAACATCTGCTTCTACTTGAGCATAAGGAGAACCATTTTCAAATACTTGAACTGTTACATCTCTTGTTGAAAAGTTATGTGCAACTGTATATGATAGTGTTGCTCCATCTCCTACATCTGCTGTATGCTTACGAACACCATATCCTGCTGCAAACGCTAGAGCACCTGAGCTAAATGTTAATCCAGTTCCAGCATTAATTCCAAGACCATTTGCATCTACAGAAAGTCCACGAGAAGTGTCTGTCTTTACTTCAATCGCACCGCCAGTATTGATAAGAGATGCATTTCCAGAAGTTGGAGTTACATCTGCGCTAAATACTGTTCCATTTAGAGTTAGTCCTGCACCTGCTGTATATGTTCCAGCACCAGAGAACTGGGTGAAGCTAATTGGATCTGTTCCAATTGTTGCTGGGGTTAAAGTTTGAACCCAACCAGTATTTCCATAACTTGTACCAGATGATACAAATATAAAGTCACCAGACTTTACTTCTGTTGGAGTATCGAAATCTAGAGCTCTTAATGGTCCACCTGATGCTTGAATTACATAGATACCATTTTCAGACTGCGTTGTTTGGCCATTTACCAATACTCGCATTCCAGCAGCAAGTGTTACTCCATCTACAATGTCTCCAGCTTCTAGGTCTGTAGCAATTGTAATATTTGTTCCTATATATACTTTTGCTGCCTCATGAACATGAAGACCTTCTGAAACTGCATCGACATATGCTTTTGTTGCTGCATCTGTTGAATTTTGCGGAGCACCAAGATTTGTAATCCTGTTTGTTCCAGCGTCTAAATTTGCGCTAAGAGCAGTTCCAGTACCAAGAGTCTTATTTGTTAAAGTTTGTGTTCCTGAATTTGTTGTTACCGTTGAATCAATATCAAGTGTAAGAGTTCCTGCACCATCATTATATGTAGAGTCTAAACCTGTTCCAGCGACAATTGCTGTTGAAATTTCATCCTGTACACGTTCTGCTGTATAGTACAGATTTGTACCTTCAGCAAGATCTGATGTTGTATGTGTTGGGAATTGATCTGCTACTGCAAAATCAATTGTTCCAGTAGAATCTTGATAAGTTACTGTAATACCAGTTTCGGTATTGCCAGAAAGCATATCTCCGACTTTATCTTGGATTGCTTCATTATTAAGTGCTACGTTTCCGCTTGTTACAACAAAATCGGTTGCGCTAAAAGATGCGATACCTTTATTTGTATCAGAAGCATCTTCTCCAGCTATTGTTATTGTATTTGAACCATCATTATAATTGATGTCAATGCCTTCGCCTTCAACAAATGCTGAGTTTAATGCATCCTGTGCAGCTTCATTAAAATCAGTAACTTGTGATGCTGAAATTGATATATTTGTATCTGATGCTGCTGTCAAACGACCTTGTTGGTCTACTGTAAACGATACAGTCTTACTTGATCCGCCGTATGATCCGTGAGCTACTCCTGTATTATCAAGATTTATAGTTGTTTCGCCAGATGGATCATCATAAACTGCTGTTAAGCCAGTTCCTCCGATTACGGAAGAACCGATAATGTCTTGAATTACTTCTGTTGAACCAGAGGCTGGCACCCACTCAGTTCCATTATAGAAGTACAAAACATTTGCTGTTGTATTAAAATATACTTGACCTGCTACTGGCGTTGACGGCGCAGAGCTGAGGTTTTGGATAACGGCATTCTGAAGTTCATTTTTATTCAGATTAATGCCAGTTACGAATAATCTTGCCATTTTTTATCTCCTTACGACAGGTACGCTGTCCCTGCAAATGGTTGAGCCATTGTCAGTGTTATTTGATTGATACTATTATAATCTATGCCAGTCTCCAATACATCTCCAGCGCTTGTTTTTACTGTTACGTTAGGATAGAAGCCTAAATTATGATTTATTGTTACATATCTATTAGTTCCGCTTCCTTGAACTTGTGCTAGTTCCCAAGAAACGCTATATGCATAATCTGAACCTTCTTGAATAAATTTAATTACTGTGGCACCAGACCATGAAATATCTGTTAACTTAGGGCCATAAAAATCTGTTGTTGCTGTGTTATAGTAAAAGTCTCCAGTTAGGCCTAAATTATTTGATGGAGCACCGACTCCATTCAATATAGTTTTACCCCTTGGTCCTTGTGGGCCTGGGGTCGATACTAAAACTGAATTTTCTGTTTGATTAACTACTACTATATTTTCGGTCATACTGTGACAGTCCTCTTAAGAGTTATATAGCCCCCAAGAAGTTTAATTCTATTTGAATTACTGTCTACGATTATTAGGTCATAAATAGA
>Ga0315904_10001945_pt1 | contig 32504 bp, 31 predicted proteins | sample LakEriMetagenome_6_FD_203529 | JGI IMG/M metagenome (GOLD analysis project Ga0315904, IMG submission 203529) | Freshwater fungal communities from buoy surface, Lake Erie, Ohio, United States - Buoy 12 MA120 | ecosystem: Environmental > Aquatic > Freshwater > Lake | place: USA: Lake Erie, Ohio...
GGGGCGCGCCGTTCAGTGAAGCATTGGCCACACAGGCCGTATACCGCGACATCATCCTGCCGAATGTCGGCTGGCCCGTCATTCCGGTGATGGTGATGCCGGATGGTAAGGTGATCCAGGATTCTGCAGACATCATCGCCGAAGTCGAGGCTAGGGAAGGGCGCACCCCTCCGGTCATGCCTGAAACGCCGCTTCAGCATTTCGTTGCCGAGCTGCTTCATCTTTATGCGGATGAGTGGCTGACCCTGCCGGCCATGCACTATCGCTGGAGCTTCAATGAGGACTGGGCCTATGGCGCGTTCGGCGCGCTGTCGGCGCCGGAGGCCACACCGGCCGAGCAGTACGAGATCGGCCGCAAGAACGGCCAGCGCTTCAAGGGCGCGCTGCCCGTTCTCGGCGTGCACCCCGAGACCATTCCCGGGATCGAGCAATCCTATGAGGCCTTCCTGGCCGAGTTTTCGGCGCATCTGGAGGCGCATCCATTCCTGTTGGGCGCGCGTCCCTGCCTTGCCGATTTTGCTTTTATCGGTCCGCTCTATGCGCATTTGTACCGCGATCCCTCATCGGGTGAGATGATGAAGCGGCTTGCCCCGCGTGTTGCCGATTGGGTGGAGCGCACCAATGCCGAGCAGACGGGCGAAGGCGGGCTTGTGGCCGGCGACGGCATTCCTCCGACGCTTGAGCCGATCCTGGCGCGGCAGATGCGAGAGCAGGTGCCCGCGCTTGCCCGGACGCTCAGCCTGTTCGAGGCCTGGGCCGGGAAGGCGTCGCCCGATGCCTTCCTGCCGCGCGGGCTTGGCGAGATCGAGGTCGAGATCGAAGGGCGACGCGGCCCGGCGCAAGCGCGCACATTCCCGCTTTTCCGGTTGCAGGCTGCGCTCGACGCCTATGACGCGATGGATGCCGCTGCAAAGGCGCGGGCGGACAGCCTTCTGGCGCGCGTTGGCGGAGAGGCGCTGAAAACCTTGCGCCCATCAAAGCGCCTTGTACGGAGGAATTACCGTCTGGCGCTAGCCTGACGCGGCAGGCGGGCGCGGGCGGGGAAAGGAGACGGCAAAACCGTCCTCCGAATAGCCTTCGTCAGGCTCTGTGTGCGGCGTTCCGGCTTCGGCGTGATAGGCCAGCTGCGGCCAGCGCGCTTCGATCTCGGCCTTGAAGTCAGGCGTCAGCCCCTGCGTCATGTGCGCCACGAGCGCCTTCGACCATTGGGCGAGTGACAGGACCCGGTTCCCCCGCGCTACCGCACGCTCGATCACCCAGCGGATGGCCGCTGACCTGATCGGCGTAAGGTCTGCCGGAGTGTCCGGGTCCTGCCAGCCCATGCGCTTGCCTTAGCGGCGATGCAGCGCGCAGAGCTTGTTGCCGTCGGGGTCGCGCAGGTAGGCGAGGTAGAGCGCGCCGGCGCCTTCGCCGCGCCAGCCCGGCGGGTCTTCGATCGCCTTGCCGCCGGCCGCGACACCGGCCGCATGCCAGGCGTCGGCCTGTTCGGTCGAGGCCATCGCAAAGCCGATGGTCATGCCATTACCGCTGGTCGCGGGCTGGCCGTCAATCGGCGGGGTGACGAGGAAGATGCCGCCATTGTGCATGTAGACCAGGCGGCCCTTCGGGTCCTTGATGCCAGCCCGTCCGCCAACGGACGAAAACAGCGCATCATAAAACGCCTTCGATTTGTCGATGTCGTTCGAGCCGACCATCATGTGACTGTACATTGATAGTTTCCTCCTGTTGAGTTCAGTTATCAGTAAACAACAACGCTGCGAATGCTCTTGCCCTCGTGCATCAGGTCGAATGCGTCGTTGATCTTGTCGAGTGTCATCACGTGCGTGATCATCGGGTCGATTTCGATCTTGCCGTTCATGTACCAGTCGACGATCTTCGGCACATCCGTGCGGCCCTTGGCGCCGCCGAAGGCCGTGCCGCGCCAGTTACGCCCGGTGACCAGCTGGAAAGGCCGCGTCGCGATTTCCTTGCCGGATTCCGCCACGCCGATGATGACCGAGGTACCCCAGCCGCGATGGCAGCATTCGAGCGCCTGGCGCATCACGGTCGTGTTGCCCGTGCAGTCGAACGAATAATCCGCGCCGCCGCCTGTCAGCTCCACGATATGCGCGACGATATCCTTCACGTCCTTCGGGTTGACGAAATGCGTCATGCCAAAGCGGCGGCCCCATTCCTCCTTGGACGGATTGATGTCAACACCGACGATCATGTCCGCCCCGGCCATGCGCGCGCCTTGGATCACGTTGAGGCCAATTCCGCCGAGGCCGAACACGACGACATTCTCTCCCACTTGAACCTTCGCGGTGTTGACCACCGCGCCCACGCCGGTCGTCACGCCGCAGCCGACATAGCAGGCCTTTTCGAAGGGCGCGTCCGCGCGGATTTTCGCCACCGCGATTTCCGGCAGGACGGTGAAGTTCGAGAAGGTCGAGCAGCCCATATAGTGGAAGACAGGCTGGCCCTTGTAGCTGAAGCGGCTGGTGCCGTCCGGCATCAGGCCCTTGCCCTGCGTTGCGCGGATCGCGGTGCACAGGTTCGTCTTGCCCGACAGGCAGCTTTTGCACTGGCGGCATTCCGGCGTGTAGAGCGGGATGACATGGTCGCCGGGTTTCACGCTGGTCACGCCCGCGCCCACCTCGCGCACGATGCCCGCGCCCTCATGTCCCAGCACGCTCGGAAAGATGCCCTCGGAGTCGAGACCGTCCAGCGTATAGGCGTCCGTGTGGCAAATGCCGGTCGCCATGATTTCCACCAGCACTTCGCCGGCTTTCGGGCCCTCAAGGTCAAGCTCGACGATCTCGAGTGGTTTCTTGGCCTCGAAGGCGACAGCGGCGCGTGTTTTCATGGGGAGACTCCTCGTTTGGGCACCTACCTAGAGCGATGCGTTCGCCGAATCCACCTCGAACAGAACGGAACGGCTTGACAATAGTTCGATATCAAATCATATTGTTTGATATCGAACCATAGGAGACGGGCGATGACTTCCCGGCGCGGCGTATTGAAACTGATCGGCGGCGGGGTCGTCCTCGCGGCGGCGGGTGCGGGCGGCTTCGTCGCGCTCAACCAGCCCTCACGAGCCGCACGGGAAGCATGGCGTGTCGCGGGGCAGGACACCGAGTATCGCCGCCGCTTCCTTTCCTATGCGCTGCTCGCGCCAAACCCGCACAATCGCCAGCCTTGGCTCGTGCAGCTGGAAGGGGAAGACGCCCTCACCCTTTATGTGGATCTGGAGCGCCGGCTGCCGGCCACCGATCCGCTCGACCGGCAGATCATCATCGGCTGCGGCGCCTTCCTTGAGCTCCTGCGCCTCGCTGCTGCCGAGGAAGGCTACGACGCGCAGATCACGCCGTTCCCCGAGGGCGCGCCGGATATGGCCGGCCGCCTCGATGCCCGCCCGGTGGCGCGTGTCACGTTTGCCTCCGCTGCGGCCTCGCCCGATCCGCTCTTCGCGCATGCTCTCGCCCGCCATACCAACCGCGAAGTCTATGAGGCGCGCGATGTGGAGCCCGTCAAACTCGCTGCCCTCGTTTCTGCCGGCACGGCCTTCGGCCTGCAGGCATTCAGCTGCGGAAATGATCAGACGGCGGAGCGTCTGCGCGACATCACCTGGCGCGGCCACGAGATGGAATCGCTGACCGACTATACGATGCAGGAAAGCATCGACCTGATGCGCATCGGCCCGGCGGAAGTCGCACGCCACCGGGACGGCATTTCACTCGAAGGCCCCATCATCGGTCTTGGAAAGCTCGTGGGCGCGGTGTCGCGCGAAGCGCTGTCCGACCCTGCGTCGGACGCTTTCCGGCAAGGGCTCGAAATGTACCGTCCGCTCGCCGCGTCAGCACGCGCCTTCGTCTGGCTTGTCAATGACGGCAGTGACCGCGACGGCCAGCTCAGCGCAGGCCGTGCCTACATGCGCCTTGCGCTGGAAGCGGCCGCGCAAGGGCTCGCGATCCATCCCTGGAGCCAGACGCTGCAGGAATATCCCGAGATGGCAGCACTTTACCGTGAGGTGCACGGTTTGATCGGCGGGGGCGGGTGTGTTCAGATGTTGGTGCGCGCCGGTTATGCGAGGCCGGTGCCGCCCGCGCCCCGGCGCGGTCTCGACGCCCACCTGATGAGTTGATTCCGGATGCCGCCAAAGCCTACCAAGTCTGCCGAGCCCGGCGCGCTCTATTTCCAGCTGTTCAACGAGATCGGCATCATCGCCCAACTCTCGGCCAACCGGTTCGAGCGCGTGTTGCCGCACGGGATGACGCTGGCGCAGTTCAGCCTGCTTAACCATTGCGTCCGACTCGGCGATGGCTGGACGCCTGCGCGCCTCGCAGCTGCCTTCCAGGTGACGCGGGGCACGATGACCAGCACGCTGCAGAAGCTGGAAGCCAAGGGTTTCATCCGCATCGATCCCGATCCGGACGATGCGCGCTCGAAGCGCGTCTTCCTGACGCCTTCCGGAAAGCAGGCGCGCGACGCCTCGCTGAAGGCCCTCGCACCGGAGCTCGCTCAACTACCAGAAGGTTTTCCGCCGGAACTTGCCGCTGAAATTCTCCCCGCACTAGAACGTCTGCGGATCTGGCTCGACACGCACCGCTGAACCTTCCATCAATGGGCGGGCGAGGGAGTATTTCATGAAATGGATCCTGTGGGGCGTCGGCGCGCTTGTGTTCCTGATGTGGGCCAGCTGGGTCTGGGCGGGGCGTGACCTGAAGCCGCTCGACGAGATCGAGCGCGCGCGGGCGCCGGGCCGGTTTGTCGAGATCGACGGCGCCAAGATTCACTACCAGCTGACCGGCCCGGAAGGCGCCCCGCTGATTGTCATGGTGCACGGCTTCTCCACCCCCGGCTTCATCTTCGACCAGAATGCCGAGGCGCTGCGAGATGCCGGTTTCCGCGTGCTGCAGTTCGACCATCTCGGGCGCGGCTGGTCCGACCGCCCGAGCGGGCGTTACGATGTTGACTTCTATGACTGGGAGCTGGTCGGCCTGCTTGACGCGTTGGAGATCGAAGAGCCTGCCGGTTTCGTTGGCCTGTCAATGGGCGGCCCGATCGTCGCAGAGTTCGCCGTGCGTCATCCGGAGCGCGTCGCGCGCGCCTTCCTGTTCGTGCCGGCCGGTCTCGATGTCGCCGGCACCAAAGGCTTCCAGTCATCCCTCCTTCGCACACCGCTGATCGGTGACTGGTTCTGGCGCGTGTTCGCGCTTGATGCGATCGCCGGGGATCCTCAGTACAATGAGGAAGGCCTAGAGCCCGGCAATCGCCTGCAAGGCGATTTCCGCGAGCAGATGGCCTATCGCGGTTTCGGCCGGGCGCTGCTCTCGACTTTCCGGCACTTCCCGATGACGGGCCGCGATGACACCTACGCCGCGCTTTCCGCCACAGGCATCCCTGTCATGGCCGTGTTTGGCAGCGAGGATCCGACTGTGCTCGTCTCCAGCGCTGACAAGCTGGCGTCGCTTATGCCCGATGCCCACATCACGGTCATCGAGGGCGGGGATCATGGCCTGAACTACAAGCGCCACGTCGAGGTCAGCGACGACCTTGTCAGTTGGTTCGGACAGGAAGAGGCCTGGTTTGTGGCTGAGGCTGAAGCCGCTTCCGCCGGATACCAAATGGACACTGAAGAAGTCTACTATGATGCCGAGACCGATAGCGGCGGGGTTACGGCTCCAGTGCAGCCGAGGACGACTCCACGCGCACCCTCTGGGCCGCCGTGCCGAATGTCTCGAATAGGTACGCGTCGGTGCCCGTAAGCCAGGCCTGACCCCGCATCGCGGCCAGCTCGTCAAAAAGCGCCTTGCGCCGGTCCGGGTCAAGGTGCGCTGCGGCCTCATCCAGCAGGAGCAATGGGGCAGGGCCGCCGCCGCTCGCGCAGAGCGCCTCCGCCGATGCCAGGATCAGGCCGATCAGCAGCGCCTTCTGCTGTCCGGTGGACGCCTCGCCCGCCGGTGCGCCGGTCGGGCGGTGGATGACGGCGAGATCAGACCGGTGCGGCCCGCTCAGCGTTCGCCCCGCCGCAATGTCCCGCCGCCGGCCTGAGCGGTAGGCCTCCACCAACATGTCGAACAGTGTACGGAAGTCTTCGCCCTTCGCCGCGGCCACTTCCACGTCGCCTTCTAGCGCAAGGTCCGCCTTCGGGAAATGCCCTTCGGGCCGGGCATCAATCGCCGCCTGCAATTCTGCCAGCACCAGCGCGCGGTTGACCGCCAGTTCCGCCCCCGCCTCGGCAAGGCGCGCCTCGATTGCGTCCGCCCAGGCCGGGTCAACATGCCCGCGCTCGATCAGCGCATTGCGTTCCGCCAGCGCCTTTTCGTAGCGGCTGGACGCGGTGCCATGTGATGGCTGGTGCGCCATCACCAGCCGGTCGAAGAAACGCCGCCGGTCAGATGCTCCGCCGCGGAACACGCCGTCCATCGCCGGGGTCAGCCAGATTAGCCGCACCCGCTCGGCAAGGTCGCCGGGCGTCCCTGGCGCGCCATCGATCCGTACACCTCGTTTCGACGGGCCATTGCCTTCCAGCGCGATCCCGATCTTCTGCTCGTCGTCAAGCGTCGCAGCGATGGTCCAGCCTCCGGCTGCACCGTGCCGTGTCATCTCGCCCAGCTGCGCGCCGCGCAGGCCCCGCCCGGGTCCTAGCTGGCTCACCGCTTCGAGCAGGTTCGTCTTGCCCGCCCCGTTTGCCCCATAGAGGCACACCGGCCGGCCATCGAGTTTCAGCACGAGGCTCTCGAAGTTGCGGAAATCCGTGAGGGCGAGACGGGTCAGGGCAGTCATTTCTGATCGGCCCGCCGGCCTCTGCCTTAAACCCGCAGCGGCATCAGCACATAGCGCGCCGACGCGTCGGCAGGGTCGAGCACGAGGGCAGGCGAGGCCGGGTCATTGAACATGAACTCGGCTTCGGGCGCTTCGATCTGCCCGGCGATGTCGAGCAGGTACTTGGCGTTGAAGCCGATCTCCATCGGGTCGGATGAATAGCCGGCCTCGATTTCCTCATTGCCTGCGCCGGTCTCGGCATGGTTCACGGCCAGCGTCAGGCGGCCTTCGCTGAGGCTCATCTTCACCGAGCGCGAGCGCTCTGCCGAAACAGTGGAGACGCGGTCGACAGCCGCTTCGAAGGCCTTGTTGTCGACCGTCAGTTTCTTGTCATTGCCCTTCGGAATGACGCGCGCATAGTCCGGGAACGAACCGTCGATCAACTTCGACGTCAGCACGGCGCGCCCTGCGCGCACGACGATCTTGGTGTCGGACACTTCAAGCGTCACGTCATCATTGCGCCCGTCGATCAGGCGGCGGATCTCGTTGACCGTCTTGCGCGGCACGATCACCCCGGTCAGCTTCTCGCTGCCGCTCGGCGCCTTAAGCTCGGCCAGCGCGAGGCGGTGGCCATCGGTCGCGACCGAGCGCAGCACGGCCTTGCCGGCATCATTCTTGGCCACGTGCAGGTAAACGCCGTTGAGGTAATAGCGCGTCTCTTCAGTCGAGATGGCAAACCGCGTCTTGTCGATCAGGCGCGCGAGATCAGCAGCGCCAAGGCTGAAGCCGGTCACGGCATCATCGGTCGCCATCGTCTGGAAATCGCTGGCGGGCAGGGTCGGCAGTTCAAACTGCGAGCGCCCGGCCGTCAGCGCCAGACGGTGGGTTTCCGGGTTGAGTTCGATCAGAACGTCAGCGCCGGAAGGCAGCTTGCGCACCACATCGAACAGCGTGCCGGCAGGTGCGGTTACAGCGCCCTCGCGCGAGACCTTGGCGTCCGCAGAATCGACGGCCTCGATGTCGAGATCAGTGGCGGTCAGGCGAAGTTCGCCTTTCTTCGCCTGCAGCAGGACGTTGGAGAGGATCGGGATCGTGGTGCGGCGCTCAACAATGTTCTGCACATGGCTCAGAGCGTTGAGCAGGTCGCCGCGTTCAATCGTCAGTTTCATCTTCGGGTCCGTCCATCACGGGCGCCGGCTGGCGGCGTCCATTCTTCTTGTTTCTTTCTTCGTCTGCCCTGATGCCCGGTTCTGTTGGGAATCAGCCCGCCTCCGGTTGGAAGCGGGCTGCAGAGCCTTAAACGAGTTCGGGCAAAAGCCAAGCGGTGCCCGCGCCGGCAGCGCGCGGGTGCTTCAGGTCTGACCGGCGTCCAGGAGGTCCTGGATCGTTGCCTCGACCCGTGCAATATCGTCGGCAAGGCGTGCATCCTCGGGCAGGGCCTTGGTGATGCGGCGGAAGGCGTAAAGCACTGTCGTGTGGTCTCTCTTGCCGAAGGCCCGCCCGATTTGCGGAAACGACTTCTTGGTCATCGTCCGGCACAGATACATCGCGATCTGGCGCGGATAGACAAAGGTCTGCATCTTGCTCGGACCTTCCAGATCCGCCCGCGCGATCGGGAACACCTTCAGGGCCGCCTTCTTGATAACGTCGATCGACGGTTCGCGCAGTTCGCCGGAATGCCGGCGGATGACCCGGTCGAGCATCGCCATGGTTGGCGTCTCGGTGCCGAAATTGGCTTCGGTGTACAGGCTCCATACAGCGCCGGTCAGCTCGCGGCCAGGGCCACGGATGCCGGCATTCAGTTTCTGGATCATGTCGTCCTCTAGAAGGAATTCCGGATGGGTCGTCGTGATGTAGGCAGCAAGGCGAGTGAGGATTTCACGGCGCATGGCGGCATCGGGAAGGCCGACTTCCACCGAAGTGGCGCCCTTGATCTCGCCGCGAAGCCGGGTGCCGAAGCCGACCGTCTCGCCGGGAGGGGCATCGCCGACCAGAACCACCTGGCCACCATTGCCGGTGACTTCGCGGATGTTCTGATACAGCTCGTTCTCCGTGCCCGGCTTGCCGGCAATCCGGTGCAGGTCATCGACGATGAGGATCGAGGCCGCGCGTAGACGGCGCTTCAGTCCACTCGTGTCACGCGCTTTCACGCCGTCCAGATAGGCCGACATGAATTCCTCGGCCGTCAGGTAGACCACCTTGCGGGCCGGATCACGCTTCGCCACGTCGGCTTTCAGCGACATCGCGATGTGCGTCTTGCCGGTGCCCTGAGGGCCATAGATCAGCGTGATCGGCGTTCCGGCCGGCAGACCCGCCGCGATGCGCTTGGCCATCTCGGCAGCGATCTGGTTCGACGGTCCGATAACCAGATTGGCAAACGTCATCGCCGGCCCGCTGGTGGGCGCCATTTCGCCGTCCATGGCAACACCTGCCTCTTCGCTGACGGAAGCTTCCGCCCACGGATTTCCGATGAACTCGCGCACGTCTTCCGGCGCATTGCGCCAGCAGATCAGCTTGATCGTGCGGCCTTGCGGATCGAGCCCCGCCCAAAGGCGCTCGATCTCGCGCTTGAACCGGGTCTCGACACGGTCAAGCGCGACACGGTCCTTCGCTGCAAGCAGCAGCTCATTCTCGACTTCGGCAACAAGACGCAGTTCAGCAATCCAGCGGTCGAAATCTTCAGGCGCGAGGCGGGTCTGAAGCACGGATTGCACTTCTTCCCAAACACGCTGTCCTGTAACTTCGCCGTTCTGCTGTTCCTGACCGTCCTGATTTACGCGAGAGTCAAACAATCTATTTCGGTCCATCACCGACCCCGCTTCTAATTATGATCGCTCTTTCCAACTCGCACTCGACGCGCCCCGGCAGGCCCCCGCCTGATAAGCAAAAAATACTCTTTACCGGGACGATTTTTAGCTGGCAGGGCTGAAGTTATTCGGCACACAAATTCATTACAAGTCCCTCTTTTTTTTGAACGCCGCAATTAGCGAGTTGACTTGCTTGAGGGGTCAAAAATGCCCAGCAGATTCATACTGTTGCAATGCGTATCTTTTTTTGTTGTGAGCGCTTGATGACTTTTGTTCGCAGAAGTTCTGTCAATCAAAATGTTCCATAAATGGCTGTGGAAATTTCCGCTTTTCCGGTCTTTGTGCAGGCCTGCAACACTTGACGCGGCTTTGCCTCGATTTGGCCAAAATCGATGTTGGACGTGGACATCAAAGGTAGCAGAAAATTGCCCCTCAAAGGCAGCGAAAACTCGATTCATGGGCATATCTTCGCCGCCAAAAACAAAGCCCGCCAGGATCGCCTGACGGGCTTCAGATTAGGCGGCGATCAGATCGCCCGGAAGCTGGCCTCAGGCCATCGCCTTGACGCGGGCCGACAGGCGCGAAACCTTGCGCGAGGCGGTGTTCTTGTGAGCAACGCCTTTCGTCACGGCGCGCATGATTTCCGGCTGGGCCACTTTCAGCGCTTCGGCTGCAGCGGTCTTGTCGCCCGAAGCAATGGCTTCCTCGACTTTGCGGACATAGGTGCGCACGCGCGAGCGGCGGGCTTTGTTGACCTCGGTACGCGCTTCAATCTTGCGCACCATCTTCTTGGCTGATTTCGTATTCGCCATCGTTAACTCCTGGAGCCCCGGGAAAGTCCCCCGTCAGGCCGAAGGCGGGGGAATACATAAAGGCCGTGTGCGCGTCAACCAGACTCCGACCGGAAAAGCAGCGCGCCTGCAGGCCTTTTTAGCGGTCCTTGAAGTGCGCAGTGCGCTTCTCGAGATAGGCTTTCATGCCTTCTTTCTGGTCATCAGTGGCAAAAAGCGAGTGAAACAGGCGCCGTTCGAACTGGATTCCCTGTGCCAGCGGGGTTTCGAAGGCCGCATTGATGGCCTCCTTTGTCATCATCGCCGCCGCCCTGGGCATCCCGGCGATGGTGCGGGCCAGGTCGCGCGCCGCGTCCATAAGGTCATCCGCCGGCACGATCCGGCTCACCAGGCCGCAGCGCTCGGCCTCGGCGGCTTCCATCATGCGGCCCGTCAGGCAGAGTTCCATGGCCTTTGACTTGCCCATCGCCCGCGCGAGGCGCTGCGTGCCGCCAGCCCCCGGCATCACGCCGAGGCGGATCTCCGGCTGGCCGAACCGGGCATTGTCGCCGGCCAGGATGATGTCGCACATCATGGCCAGTTCGCAGCCCCCGCCGATGGCATAGCCCGCCACTGCGGCGATCAGCGGCTTGCGGGTGCGCGCCGCCCGCTCCCAGTTCCGGGTGATGAAGTCCTCATAATAGGACTGCGGGAAGGTCTTGGCCTGGATTTCCTTGACATCCGCCCCGCCGGAGAAGGCTTTCTTCGAGCCGGTAAGGATGATGCAATGCACCTTGTCGTCCGCCTCGAACCGGTCGAGCGCCGCCGAAAGCTCGGTCATCATCTCTTCGCTGAGCGCGTTGAGGCTCTCCGGGCGGTTCATCTGGATGACCGCATAGCCGTCTTCGGCGTCGATCTCGGTGATCAGGGTCTTGTAGGACATGGTGGCTTTCTGGGTGCGGGGAGGCGCTGCGGCGACGCGGGAAGTCCGGCAGGTGCGAACGGCGGCGATGGGGGCAGGCGGGCCTCGAGAAAGGTTCAAACTCGGGCGCGCTATACGCCAAGGCGCAAGCAGAGTCACGCGGTGCGACCTTGCGTCCTGTCCAAGGGGGCAGCGCCCCTCTATATCCGCTGCATGAGCGACACCCCCTCCCGCATCGACGATCCCGAACGCAACCGCCTCTCCGGGCGCCTCGCGCGCACGGCGAAAGTTGGCGCCAACCTCTCCGGCGCCGGTCTCGCCTTCGCGGCCCAGTCCCTGTTTGGCGGCGACGAGGGCGACCAGCGCATCGCCAAGGCGCTCGCCGCCGCCCTCGGCAAGTCCAAGGGCCCGCTGATGAAGATCGCGCAGCTCGTCTCCACCATCCCGGATTTCCTCCCCCCCGAATACGCCGCCGAACTCAGCCAGCTGCAGGCCGAGGCCCCCGCCATGGGCTGGCCTTTCGTCAAGCGCCGCATGCGCGCAGAACTCGGCCCCGGCTGGGAGGCAAGGTTCGCCAGCTTCACGCACGAGGCCGCCCACGCCGCCTCGCTCGGCCAGGTTCACCGCGCCGCGCTGCATGACGGCCGCGAGGTCGCCTGCAAGCTGCAATACCCGGATATGGCGAGCGCCGTTGAATCCGATGTCGGCCAGCTGCGCACCCTGCTCGGCATCTTCAAGCGCATGGACGGCTCGATCGACGCCGACGCGATGGTCGAGGAAATCACCGACCGTCTGCGCGAGGAACTCGATTACGCCCGCGAGGCCAAGCACATGGCGCTCTACGGCGCGATGCTGGCAGACAAATCCTTCGTCACCGTCCCGCAGCTGATCCCGGACCTCTCCGCCGAACGCCTGCTCACGATGACTTGGCTCTCCGGCGACAAGCTCTCGAGCTTCGAGAGCGCGCCGCAGGAGGTCCGCAACCACATCGCCGAGATGCTGTTCTGGACCTGGTGGGCGCCGATGAACTCCTACGCCGTCATCCACGGCGATCCCCACCTTGGCAATTATCAGGTCACCGGCGGTGGCACCGGCATCAACCTTCTGGACTTCGGCTGCGTCCGCATCTTCCCGCCGAAGTTCGTTGGCGGCGTCGTCGATCTCTACCGCGCCATGCTGCACGACGATTTCGACGCGGCCTATGCCGCCTACGAGACCTGGGGCTTCGAAAACCTGTCGCGCGAGCTTGTCGAAGTGCTGAACGTCTGGGCCCGCTTCATTTATGGCCCGATCATCGACGACCGCGTCCGCTCGGTCGCTGACGGCATCAAGCCCGGCGAGTATGGCCGCAAGGAAGCCTTCCGCGTCCGCCAGCTGCTGAAAGAGAAGGGGCCCGTGAAGATCCCCCGCGAATTCGTCTTCATGGACCGCGCCGCCATCGGCCTCGGCGCCGCCTATCTCCGCCTCGGCGCGGAACTCAACTTCCACAAACTCTTCGAGCAGAGCCTCGAAGGCTTCTCCATCGAGACGGTCGCTGCTCGGCAGACCGCCGCCCTGAACGCCGCAGGCCTGAGCTGACCTTGAATTGATTGCGCAAGCAGGCGCTTGCGCGACCAATTGGGCACGCGAAACCCTGCGCTTTGCAGGCGAAATCAACTATCTCAGCCTTCCGAATCCGACCGGGTCCGCAGCGGGGTTATGATCCCCGGATGGTCTCGCTCAACGCCCTTCGCCAGCATCCGCGCTTCGGCCGCTTCTTCGAAGTGGTGCACCCGTTCTTCTGGCCGGTGATCTGGTGGACCTTGAACGCCGTGTTCCGCGCGTACGACGCCTCGAACCGCACCGAATTCCTGCTCGGCATCACCTGGTGGGGACAGGTCTACATCGCCTTCGAAGGCGACCTGCGGCCCGATCCGCTGACCTACAGGCCCGTCCCCAGAACCTTCCGTCCCCTGACGGATGCCAGCTGGGCGTCTGATCTCCCCACCAACCTCGAAGAGCTCTCACCCTTCGAAGCAGCATGCATCCTCATCCTCCCCCGCGAAGCGGGCGGAGGAGGCCCTCGCCATAGGCGCGAGTCGGAGGGGGCTCTGCCCTCGCCTCCAAACACCTCCTAGCCCCACACCCGCTCATCCCCGCCTTCGCGGGGATGAGCGGACCAAAGAAGCAGTCCCCCACCCCGCAGGTACCTGCGAAAGCAGGTACCCAGCCCAACCAAAAAAGGCTCATCCGAAGCTGGACCCCTGCTTTCGCAGGGGTCTGCGGAGAAGCGCGCGACAAAACAAAAAAGCCGGCCGCCACCCCAGGCGTGTCCGGCCGCAGGCACAGGCGCAAACGCTCAGCGCGCGGCGACCCGCATGCATTTGCCGCTGGAGGTTTCGCAGTCCATCCGGTCGACATCGATCAGGTCGCCAAACGGGTTCAGTGTCGATGGGTCATCGACCTTCAGGGTCAGCGCATAGGCCTTCCCGATATTCCCGGCGCTGCGGAACCAGGAGAGGCCCGTGCCGGCGCACAGCGTTTTCGTTTCGCCCGGCTGCAGCGACAGCGACGAGACGCCGGGCGCCGTCGCGACCCATTCGCCTTTCGCGTCATGCAGCGTGAGGAAGAAGCGCAGCTTGCGGTTCGAGGCATTGCGCGCCTCGGCGCAGGCTTCGAGGTGGCGCGTGCCGTTCAGCCCTTCGCTCACCGACTGGGTCACGTCGCCGAACTGGCCCTCGGTCACGCCGCGCGGATAGAGCATCGAGCCGAAGCGGGAATTGACCGCCCGGTAGTAGGTATAGGCGGCCACTTCGCAGGCCGCATGCTTGCCGGCGGCGGTCGCCTTCGGCCAGTTGCTGTCGCATGCATCGCGCATGTCGCTCAGGAAATCTGCATCGCACACGCCCTGGTCCAGCTGGCCGGACCGGTAGCAGGCATCGTGGAACTTGCAGGCTTCGAGGAAGGGGCCATCGGGCACTACAGCGTCCAGCAGGTCCCGGCCGCCACAGGCGTCCAGCGGCTCCCGGGCACTCAGGACCGAGGCAGAGACCATGGCATTGTCACGGGCCCGCATGTCGGCGAGGGCGGGGGGCGCCATCAGGCTGGCGGCGAAAGCGGCGGCGATCAGCGTGCGAAGCATGAGGCAAATGCTTCCCGGTCCCTGATGGCAAATTCAAGGCATCCCTTGCAGTCGTGCTGCAAGCGGGTTTATCCCGCCTCCATGACCGACGATTTCAACCGCTACCAGACCACCGAACTCCCGCCCGGCTATTCCCAGCTGGCCTGGCACCGTGGCTTTGGCCGCCAGATCGGCCCGCTTTTCGAGAAGCGCGAGAATGGCCGCCTGACCCGGGCTTTCCGGGTCGAGGAGTATCACACCAACGGCATGCTCAATGCGCATGGCGGCATGCTTATGACCTTCGCCGACATGGCCTGGGGCGGGGCGGTCGAGAATGACGAGGACACCTGGTGGGTGACCGTCCGCCTGCTGTGCGACTTCCTCGCCGGCGCGCCGCTCGGCAGTTTCGTTGAAGGCGACGGGGTCGTCGTCGGCCAGCAGGACGACATAATTACCGTCGAGGGCCGGATATGGACCGGCGACAAGATCATCATGCGCGGCACCGGCATCTTCAAGATCATCCCCCGCCGCGACGGCGCCCCGATGCGCGAAGCGGCGGCGGCAAAGGCAAAAGCGAAGGCCTAGAAAGTTCCGCGTCCCCTCCCTCCCGGAAGGAAGAGAGGGGATTGAGCGGTCTTCAGCCAGTCGGGGCTTCCTCTTTCGCGCCGGTCTTCCAGAGCGAGTAGAGGATTGCGCCGCCAAGGAAGGCGATGGTCAGCATCAGCGACCATTGCGGCTCAAGGTACGGCACAAGGTGCAGCTGCTTGTAGAGCAGGAAGTTCCAGAAGATCTTCAGGCCGATCAGCACGAGCACCAGCGACAGGCCGTACTTGAGATACTTGAACCGCTCGATCGCGGCGGCGAGCATGAAGTACATCGAACGCAGGCCGAGGATCGCGAAGATGTTCGACGTGTAGACGATGAACGGGTCGCGCGTGACCGCGAAGATCGCAGGCACGGAGTCGACTGCGAAGATGATGTCCACCGCCTCGACCATGATCACGCAGAGCAGCAGCGGCGTGCCCCAGAGTACCATCTTGCCGGTCACCGGATGGGGTTTGCGCACGACGAAATTGTGGTTCTCGATCGTGTCGGTCACCCGCATGCGCTTCTTGAGGAATTTCAGGACCGGGTTCTCGTTGAGGTCCATGTGATCGTCATCGCCGCCGCCGGACATCAGCATCTTGCCGCCGGTGAAGATCAGGAAGGCGGCGAAGAAATACAGGACCCAGGTGAACTCGTTGACGATCGCGGCGCCGAGCGAAATGAAGATGCCGCGGAACACGATGGCGCCGATGATGCCCCAGAACAGCACCCGGTGCTGATACTCTCTCGGCACGGCGAAGAAGGTGAACACCATCCCGATGACGAAGATGTTGTCGAAGGCTAGGGCGGTTTCGAGCAGGTAGCCGGTGGCGAACTGGATGGTCGCCTGCACGTTCAGGTTTTCCGGCTCGTTATAATACTGGGGGTCAGGCTGGTAGTAGAAGAAGATATAGGCACCGAAGGCGACGGCCAGCGAGGCAAAGCTTGCCCACATGAGGGCGCTCTTCTTGGGGGAGACGACGCCGTCCTTCTTGTTGAGAAGGCCGAGATCGACCCAGAGAAGGAAGCCGATGAAGGACAGGAAGGCGCCCCACAGCCAAAGGGGTTGGCCCGCGTAAACGACGGTCAGAAATTCGGGCATGGGGTTTCAATTGTCCGGAAAGGCGCGCCGCGTCAGCGCAATATCCGTGAAGGATCCGACATCGCATCTGCCGCCGCAGATACCAGAGGGGCCCGGTTCCGAGTCTGGGGGCACACATAGAGAGTCGCGCCCAACCGTCAAGCTACGGCGGGCAGGGCTGACCGGACAAGACCCGCCGCTGCACAGGCGAGAACGACCAGCAGGATGTTGGCTTTAAGCCGGATCAGGGCGACGGCCGCTGCGGCTGCGATCAGCAATGCGAAGGGGTCGAGCGTCCCCGCGACGGGAAGGGTCAAGGACTGGCCGAAGGGCATTGCGGTCTGGAAGGTCGCCCTGAACAGAACCGCAATGCCGAAGACCAGCGCGATCTTGGCGATGATCCCGAAGACGGCCGCCGTGATCGACCGGAGCATGCCGGCGGCAAACCGGTTCTGCCGCAGGCGTTCCGAGAAGGGCGCTCCGGCGAAGATCCAGACGAAAGACGGCGCAAAGGTGCACCAGCTCGCCATCGCGGCGGCGAGGGCCGCCAGCATCAGGCCGCCGCCTTCTGCCTGCCAGCCGGCCATGAAGCCGACGAACTGGTTGACCAGAACGAGAGGGCCGGGCGTCGTCTCGGCAAGACCCAGCCCGTCGATCATCTGCGGCGCGGTCAGCCAGCCTTCTGCCTCGACTGCCTGCTGCTGCAGGTAGGCGAGCACGGTGTAGGCGCCGCCGAAGGTGACGAGGGCGAGCTTGGAGAAGAGCAGACCGACCCGGGTCAGCACATGGTCCGGCCCGAGCAGGGCGAAGGCGGCGGCGAGCGGGGCAAGCCAGAGGGCAGTCCAGGCGGTGGCGGTGGCGAGGGCGCTGCCTGCCTTCGGCGCTGCGGCGGCCTTTGATGGCGCGAGCGCCGGCGCGGCGAAGCTGCGGGCAAGACCGAAGGCCGCCGCGGCGGCGATCACCAGCGGGAAGGGCAAGGCAAACAGGAAGAGGCCGAGGAAGGCGAGCGCCGCGATGGCGAGATCGGCGCGCGTTTTCAGCGCCCGCTTTCCGACCTTCCAGAGCGCTTCGAGGATAAAGCCGATAACGGCGGCCTTGATGCCATAGAAGAGGGCGCTGACGACCGGCGTGGTGCCGAGCGTGGCATAGAGCCAGGTGAGGCCGAATACGATCACCGCGCCGGGCAGCACGAACAGCGCGCCGGCGATGAGGCCGCCTGCCACGCCGCGCAGCCGCCAGCCGGCATAGGTGGCCAGCTGCTGCGCCTCAGGGCCGGGCAGCAGCATGCAGTAATTGAGGGCGTGCAGGTACTCTTCCTCGCCGAGCCATTTTTTCTCGTCGACGAAGATGCGGTGCATCAGCGCGATCTGTCCGGCAGGGCCGCCAAAGCCGAGGCAGCCGATGCGGAAGCTGGCGGCGGTGAGGTCACCAAGGGAAGGGGAAGGGGTCGTCATGTTCAAGTCTCCACACTCCGGCCATGGGCCATCGAGTGGGGCTTGGGCGCGCACGCCTTTCCGGGCGCCCACGAAGCCCGGTGACCGGATGACTAGCCGATCTGCAGCGGCCTGCAAGCATGAGGACTTCAAAGCCCCTTTAACCCTGCTGTAGTTGACTTTCCCGGGGCCTCTCAGTATCCGGCCCGGCAATGAACACGCGCACGCACCACCACCATCATCACGCATGACGCGCCGGCGAGGCGCGAACCGGTCCGGCTGCGCCTCTGATAGTGTTCACCTTCCAGAACCCAACCAGATGATGCAGGCCGAAAACCGGCTCCCGCGCCCGTTCGACGCGCCGCCTTCCCATTCCCGCCCGCGCCGTTTAAGCGGGCTCAGCCTGACACAGGACCTGGAACGACCATGAGCGACAAGGCCCCCAAGCCCTCCACCGGCCCCGCAACCGGCAAGGATCTCGCCCGCAAGCCGCGCGGCTTTCCCGACAAACGGGAAGGGCTGATCCATGCGCAGGCGCGGCTCGTGGAAACGGTGACCGGCGTCTATCGCCAGTGGGGCTTCGAAGCGCTGGATACTGGCGCGTTCGAATATGCCGACGCCCTCGGAAAGTTCCTGCCCGATGCCGACCGGCCGAATGCCGGCGTGTTCGCGATTGCCGACGATGACGAGCAGTGGATGGCGCTGCGCTATGACCTGACGGCGCCGCTCGCCCGCTTCGTGGCGGAGCAGGGCCAGGGGCTTGGCCGGCCGTTCCGGCGCTATGCGGCGGGGCCGGTCTGGCGCAACGAGAAGCCCGGGCCAGGCCGGTTCCGCGAATTCTGGCAGTGCGACGCCGACACTGTCGGCGCGCCCGGTTTCCATGCGGATGCCGAGATGATCGCGATGGGCGCCGAGGCCCTGCGCGCCATCGGTATGAAGCCCGGCGAGTTCGTGATCCGCGTGAATACGCGGCGGCTGCTGAACGGCGTGCTCGATTCCGTCGGCGCGGAGAACGCGGGTACGCGTCTTGCCATCCTGCGGGCGCTGGACAAGCTGGACCGGCTGGGCGCCTCGGGCGTCGCGGACCTGCTGGGCGCTGGCCGTAAGGACGAGAGCGGCGATTTCACGAAAGGCGCTGGTCTGGGTGCGGACGAAGTCAAACGCGTGCTCGCCTTCGCCGAGGCGGGCGCAGCGACGCGGGCCGTGACGCTCGCCAATCTTGCCAAGGCGGCGGGCTTTACCGAGGAAGGCAAGGCGGGGCTCGCAGAACTTGAGGCGATCGCGCTGGCGCTGGAAGCGCTGGGCGCGCCGGAGGATGATGTAAAGATCGATCCGTCCGTAGTCAGAGGACTGGAATACTATACCGGCCCGGTGTTCGAGGCAGAGCTGCTGCGCGAAGTGACCGGCGAAGATGGCAAGACCTACCGGATCGGCTCGATTGGTGGCGGCGGGCGGTATGATGACCTCGTCGCGCGCTTCACGGGCGAGACGGTTCCGGCGACGGGCTTTTCCATCGGCATCTCGCGGCTGGCGGCGGCGCTCGCCATTCTGGGCGAGGGCGCGAAGCTGGATGGGCCGGTGGTCGTGCTCAATCTGGACAAGGACAATCCGGGTCTCGCGCTCGGCCTTGCGGCAGAACTCCGCCGGGCGGGTCTGCGCGCCGAGGCCTATATGGGACCGGCCGGCATGCGGCCGCAAATGAAGTATGCCGACCGGCGCTCGTCTCCGGCGGTGGTCATCGTGGGCGGCGACGAAGTTGCCAAGGGCACGGTGACGATCAAGGATCTCGAGATGGGCGCGCGACAAGCGCAGGCGATTTCCTCGAATGAGGAATACCGCGAGGCCCGGCCCGGGCAGATCGAGGTGCCGCGCGACCAGATGGTGGCGGCGGTGCGGGCCATTGTCGAGGCGCAGAAATGACACACGACGCTTTGGTGGCGGTGGCGCGGGCGGTGTTCGAGGCCGCGGGCGGCACGCCGGTTGATCCCGATTATGTTCTGCCGGCGGACATTCCACTGGAGCTGTCCGGCGAGGCCGTGCGGGCGCGGCTTTGCGTGTTCACGGACAATCGCGGCGCCGAAATGGCGATGCGGCCGGACCTGACGCTGCCGGTGGCGCAGCGCGAGGCCGCGCGGCTGGAGGCCGGGGCGTCGCCAAAGACCTATACTTACGCGGCGCGCGCCTTCCGGCTGCCTGCGGCTGCGGATGATCCTTTCGAATTCACGCAGGTGGGCCTCGAGCGATTTGGCTACGGCGCCGATGCATCGGCGGACGCGGAACTCTTCGCGCTGGTGCACCGGGCAGTCGAGGCGTGCGGCGTGCAGCCGAAGGCGATCGTGACGGGCGACCTCGCGATTTTTCCGGCTTTCATTGAAGCGCTCGGCTTGCCGGATGTGACGATGGACCTCTTGAAGCGCGCTTTCCGGCAGGAGGGCGGCGTGCGGGCGGTTCTGGATGCAGCGTCGCGTCCTCTGGATACGGACATTCTGGCCGCACTGGACGCGGGCGATCCGGAAGCGGCGCTTGGCGCTGTGCTGGCGGCGCGCGATGTGCCGCTGGTGGGCGCGCGCAGCCTTGCGGAGATCATTGAGGGCTTGAAGGCAAGGCGCGCGGCAATCGAGGCGGGCGGCTTGCCGGAGGGTGCGCGGGCCGCGCTGCTGGCGCTGCGCGATGTGGATTGTCCGCTGGCCGAGGCGCCGGGCGCGCTGTTGGCGTTGGCGAAGGCGCATGGGGTGACCGGTGCCGGCCCGGCGCTGGACGTGTTTGCCTCGCGGGTCGAGAAAATCCTTGCGCTGGTGCCGGGCGCGCGGCGGACGGCGGCGTTCCGGGCCGGGTTCGGGCGGCGGTTCACCTATTATGATGGCTTCGTGTTCGAAGTGCTCGCCGAGGGATTGTCGCCGGTACAGCCGGTGGCTGCGGGCGGGCGCTATGACGGCTTGATCTCTGGCCTGTCCGGGGGCCGCGTCTCGGCGACTGGTATTGGCGGTGTCGTTCGCCCGGACCGGATGGTGCGTGTACGGAGGGTAGGCGCATGAGCCGGCTGACGATTGCAATCCCCTCCAAGGGCCGCCTCAAGGAACAGACGGAAGACTGGCTGGCGAGCCTTGGCCATCCGCTGCGCCAGATCGGCGGCGAGCGGGGCTATACGGCCGAGATTGACGGGCTGGATGCCGAGGTGCGGCTGCTGTCGGCGCGCGAGATTGCGCAGGGCCTGATCGAGGGCAGCCTGCATTTCGGTGTGACGGGGGAGGACCTGTTGCATGACCTCGCCCCTGACGGGGCGCAAGATTTCCGGGTGCTGAAGCGGCTGGGCTTTGGCGGGGCGGATGTCGTGGTCGCCGTGCCGCAAGCCTGGCTGGATGTGGATTCGATGGCAGACCTCGAAGCGGCGGGCGCGGCCTTCCGCAAAGCGCATGGCCGGAGGCTGCGCGTGGCCACGAAATACCTGCGCCTGACGCGGCGATACTTTGCCCAGAAATCGGTGGGTGAGTACCGCCTGGTTGAAAGCGCCGGGGCGACCGAGGCGGCACCGGCGACCGGCACGGCCGACGTGATCGTCGATATCACGACCACGGGCGCCACGCTTAAGGCGAACGGATTGAAGGTGTTGCGCGACGGGGTCATCCTCGAGAGCGAGGCGGCGTTCACGCAATCTGTGCGAGCGCAGCTCGAGGGCGGGGCGCAAGCTGTAGCAGATACGCTGGTTGGCGCGCTTGCGAGATCAGATCACAAATCCTGAAAAAATATTTCGACACATTCTTGACACAACTCAGGATTCGTTGCCGTATGACCAGGCAAGTTTCTGGGAGGAAACGCTGCAAACGGTGGAAGGGGCGCAGCTAGCCGGGCACGGCGCTGCGTCCCTTTTTTAATTCCGGCTTCCGCTGAAAATTCAACTGTCGGACCGGCCGCCCCTTTCGGGGAAAGGCCGGGCTCCGAGGTGACAAGACTTCAGGGGGAGTCGAGGGGCGTTGGAGGGTCTTGCCATCCGGAGCCCGGCTTCACGATTAACAATAAGACCATATCGAATAACGTCAATAGTTTTTATTGTTATTCGATCATGATCTGGATTAATTCGCCGTAATCCTGCCCTCTGAGTTGACTTGGGCAGCGCTGCGCCGCAAGCGTGGCCTACCCCCAGATATTCCCAGACCGCCGGAGCCGCCGCGATGCCAGAGGACAATTTCCAAGCCGATCCCCGCCAGCACATCCTGCCGGTGTATCGTCCGCCGGAAGAAGTGTTCGTCGAGGGCCAGGGCGTCTACCTCTTCACCGAGGATGGCCGGCGGTATCTCGATTTCATTGCGGGCATCGCGGTGAACGCGCTTGGCCATGCGCACCCGGCGATGGTCGATGCGCTGCGCGACCAGGCCGGCAAACTCTGGCACACGTCCAACATGTTCCGCGTGAAGGGACAGGAAGAACTGGCCGACAAGATCTGCCGGGACACGTTTGCCGACCGGGTGTTCTTCACCAACTCGGGCACCGAGGCGGTCGAGTGCGGGATCAAGGCGGCGCGCAAGTATCACTGGGCGAACGGGAGCCCCGAGCGGCTCGACATCATCACCTTTACCGGCGCCTTCCATGGCCGCTCGATCGGGGCGATCAATGCCGGCGGCAATCCGAAATACCTTGAAGGCTTCGGCCCGAAACTGCCGAACTTCGTACACCTCGAATGGGGTGATCATGAAGCGCTGAAGAAGGCGGCCGCAGAGCCGACTGCCGCGGCGATCTTCGTGGAGGTCGTTCAGGGCGAGGGCGGCGTGCGCGCGATGCCGGAGGTCTGCATCAAGGGCCTGCGCGAGCTGTGCGACCAGTACGGCCTCTTGCTGATGTTTGACGAAGTGCAGTGCGGCATGGGCCGGACCGGCAAGCTCTGGGGTTATCAGTGGGCGGAGGGTGTCGAGCCGGATATCGTCTGCGCCGCAAAAGGGATCGGCGGCGGCTTCCCGTTCGGTGCGTGCCTGATGACCGAAGCGGTCGGCGCGCCGATGCAGCCGGGCAGCCATGGCTCGACCTATGGCGGCAACCCGCTGGCCATGGCGGTCGGCAATGTCGTCTGGGACATTATTTCGGACGAGGCCTTCCTTGCGAACGTGCGCCGCGTTTCGGGCGCGCTGCAGCAGGGACTGAAGAGCCTGGCAGATACGCACCCGGACAAGATCGAAGCCGTGACTGGCAAAGGCCTCTTGACGGGTATCCGGCTGAAAGCCGACCCGAAATCGCTGCAGGGCATCGCCCGCGAGAACGGCCTGCTGACGGGCGTTGCCGGCAATAATGTGCTGCGGCTTGCGCCGCCGCTGGTGATCGAGGAAGCGCATGTGCGTGAAGCCGTCGGCATCATGGACAGCGCGCTGAGCGCCTGGACGCCCGGCTGACGCCAATGGCGGAGTATGCCGGCTCTTGCCATTGCGGCGCGGTCCGGTTCCGCATTGCGGCGGAGATTACCGATATCTACCGGTGCGACTGTTCGCTGTGCCGGATGAAGGGCGCTTTGATGACCAGCGTGCATGAAGATGCCTTCACCTTGCTCGCGGGCGCGGATTTGCTCAGCGAGTATAACTGGAACACGCGCGTGGCGCGGCATTTCTTCTGCTCCGTATGCGGAATTTATCCGTTTCATCGAAAGCGGACGATGCCGGATCATTACGGTGTCAATGTCCATTGCCTTGAAGGGTTTGATGCCGCTGGGCTCGCTGTGCGCGCGGCGGAAGGCAAGGGCATGACTGTGAAGGCGGAAGGCGCGCGCGGGGCGTGGGCGGGGCCGAGACTGCCATGACGATTGTGAATGCTGCCTGCGTGCAGATGCGGTCGGGCACGGACGTCGCCCCGAACATCGCGGCGGCGAGCGCGCTGATCCGCGAGGCGGCGGCGCGCGGGGCTGAGTTCATCGCGACACCGGAGATGACGAACCTCCTAGACATCCGCCCCGGCATGGCGCGCGCCAAGGTGCGCCGCGAGGCGGAGGATGAAAGCCTGCCGGTGCTGCGCGCACTGGCGGCGGAGCTGGGCGTGACGCTGCTGATCGGCTCGCTCGCGATTGCGCTGGAAAAGGACGAGCGGTTTGCCAACCGCTCATTCCTGATCGGGCCGGATGGGGGGATCATTGCGCGCTATGACAAGATCCACATGTTCGATGTCGAGGTCGGCGACGGGCAGATTTACCAGGAGTCCCGCGCCTATCGTCCGGGTACGGAAGCTTTGCTGGCGGCGGCGCCGTTTGGCCGGGTGGGGCTATCGGTCTGTTATGACGTACGCTTCCCGCATCTTTACCGCCGGCTGGCGCAGTCGGGGGCTGACATCCTTGCCATTCCGGCGGCGTTTACCCGGGTGACCGGCGAGGCGCACTGGCATGTGCTGGTGCGGGCGCGGGCGATCGAGACCGGGTGTTTCGTCATGGCGCCCGCGCAGGGCGGCAAGCATGAGGACGGGCGGGAGACGTTCGGGCATTCGCTGATCGTTTCGCCCTGGGGCGACGTGCTCGCGGAAGCGGACGGGGCGGAGCCGGGGATCATCCTTGCACGGATTGATCTTGCGGAGGTGGCAAAGGCGCGCGGGCGGATTCCATCGCTGAGCAATGACAAGACGCCGCCGCTTCGCGAAGCCTGACGGCTTACCGCCCCAGCCGGCGCCGGAACTCGTTGTAGCCGAATTCCGAGATCATCTCGACGCGGCCGTCTTCCCAGCGGATGGCGAGGTTTGCCAATGGCGTGCCGTTGAACGTGTTCGTCTTCACGAAGGCATAGTGCATCTGGTCGGTGAAGATGATCTCGTCGCCGGGAGCGAGCGGCTTGTCGAAGGAATAGTCGCCGATTATGTCGCCGGTCATGCAGGTCTTGCCGCCGAAACGATAGGTATGGGCAAGTTCGCCCGGCTGGCCTGCGCCGATCACGTCGGGACGGTAGGGCACTTCGAGCACGTCCGGCATATGGGTTGAGGCGGAGGCGTCGAGGATGGCGAGGTCCATCGCGTTCCAGTGGAGGGCGAGGACGGTGGCGTGTAGTTCGCCGGTGTTCACGACGAGGCCGGCGCCCGGCTCCAGGATCACCTCGACGCCGAAGCGCGCCTTGAACGCCTTTATCGCCGCGATCAGCTTGTCGACATTATAGCCGGGTTTGTTGAGGAAATGGCCGCCGCCGAAATTTACGGCTTTCACTTGGGCCACATAAGCGGCGAAGTGTTCGGAGACGTATTCAATGAGGCCGACCGAGCCTTCGTGCAGGCTCTCGCAGAGGGCGTGGACGTGGAAGATGTCGACGCCGGACCAATCGACCTGAGCAAGCTTTTCCGGCAGTTCGCCGAAGCGGCTGGTGGGGGCGGTGGGGTTGTAGAGGTCGCCGCCGAGGGTGGCATTGGAATAGCCGGGGTTCACCCGCAGGCCGACATGGCAGCCGGCATCGCGCGCGATGTCGCCGAAACGGGCGAGCTGTTCGGCGGAATTGAAATAGATGTGCTGGGCGACTTTCGTCAGCCTGCGGACCTCGTCTTCCGTATAGGCGGGCGAATAGACGTGGACTTCCTTGCCGAATTCCTCGTGGCCCATGATTGCCTCATGCTCGCCGGAGGCGGTCGTCCCATCGAGATATTCGCGCATCAGGGGGAAGGCGGCCGGCATCGCGAAGGCTTTGGTGGCGAGCAGGATCTTACAGCCGGCTTCCTCACGCACGCGCTTCGCCGTCTCCAGGTTGTTCCGGAGGCGGGCGGTGTCGAGCACGAAGCAGGGGGTAGTGATCCGGGTCATCAGTTCAATTCCTCGATCTCAATACTGATCGCTTTCGCGCGGCTTTCGTCCCAAAGCTGGCGGGCATCCGCGCGTATGGGGTCGGCAAGAAAAGCTTGGTAGGCACTCTCAGCGGGAAAGAACAACACATGCATCTCGCTCCGCCGGTCTGCTGATCGAAACCTCATGTCCAGCCGTGCGCCAAAAGCCGGGAGGCGCGACAGTACGATCTCTTCGTATTGGTCGAACGCCGCAAAGTCTGCCTCGCTGAGATCAATGGTCACGAGCCGGTGCACGAAGTCTACGTCACCACCTCAAACAGCTCATCCTGATCGCCCGGGCCGATGTCGATGATCGTCGTCGGCAGACCGCGCTTCGCAACGTCGTCCAAGAAGGGCTTCGACGGGAACTGCTCCACGTTGAACACGCCCGGGCCTTTCCAGATGCCGCGGAAGAACATGGCGGCGCCGGAAACCGGCGGCACGCCCGTGGTGTAGGAAACAGCCTGCGCGCCGACTTCCTTGTTGGTTTCGGCATGGTCGCAGACGTTGTAGAGCATCTTGGCGATTTCCTTGCCGCCCTTCCGGCCACGGACGATGACGCCGATCGAGGTCTTGCCGGTGTAGCCTTCCGCCAGAGACGAGGGCGGGGGCAGCAGGTCGCGCAGGAATTCCATCGGCACGATGTCCATGCCCTTATGCTTGATCGGCTCGAGCGAGATGAGACCGATGGATTTGAACACTTCCAGGTGCTTGATGTAGGCGTCGCCAAAGGTCATCCAGAAGCGGATCTGTTTAAGGCCCTTGATGTTCTTCACGAGGCTTTCTTCTTCCTCATGATAGATGAGGTAGGATTTGCGTGGGCCGACTTCCGGATAGTCCACCATCGTCTTGATGGAGAGGGCGGGGATCTCGATCCACTCGCCATTCTTCCAGTATTTGCCGTCTTGGGTCACTTCCCGCAGGTTGATCTCCGGGTTGAAGTTCGTGGCAAAGGTCTTGCCATGATCGCCGGCATTGCAGTCCACGATGTCAATATAGTCGATCTCGTCGAACAGGTATTCCTGCGCATAGGCGCACCAGACGTTCGAGACGCCGGGGTCGAAGCCGCAGCCGAGGATGGCGGTGAGGCCCGCTTTCTTGAAGCGCTCCTGATAGGCCCACTGCCAGGAGTATTCGAACTTCGCGACATCGCGCGGCTCATAGTTCGCTGTGTCCATGTAGTTCACGCCTGCTTCGAGGCAGGCGTCCATGATCGGCAGGTCCTGATAGGGCAGGGCCATGTTGATCACGAGGTCCGGCTTGACCTTCTTGATGAGGGCGACCGTGGCGGCCACGTCATCGGCATCGACCTGCGCGATCTCGATCGGCGTGACGCAATCCTTCGCCACTTTCTCGCAGCTTTCGATGCGGCGGGAGGCGAGGGTGATGTGTTTGAAGGTGTCGCGGTCCATCGCGCATTTCTTGGCGACGACCGAGCCGGCCGCGCCGGCGCCGATGATGAGAACGTTGTCCATGTGAGCAAACTCCCGGGAGGGGTGAAGAGGATGGCCTCCCTTAGGGCAGTTCGGCCGAGGCGGCTAGATAAGGGGATGGTGGTTGCGCGACAATGACAAACTGTGCGCGGCGCGCGGTGGTTCCTGTCCAAACCGCAATCTTTGGCGCGGCGAATGGCCCCTCAATAGCCTCATTTCGGCCTGCTCTGGCCGTTGCCATGGTCAACGGCTGCCTGAACCGCACGGGGGGCAGCCAGGAACCGTGCATAACTTCAGGAGTATTGTGATGACTATTGAAAGCCTTCTTATCTTCCTTCTCATCGGTGCGATCGCCGGTTGGCTCGCGGGCGTGCTCGTCAAGGGTTACGGCTTCGGCCTCGTCGGCAACATCGTCGTCGGCATTGTGGGCGCCTTCGTTGCCGGTCTGCTGTTCCCGGCGCTGGGTTTCAGCATCGGCGGAGGCATCCTCGGATCGATCCTTTACGCAACGGTCGGCGCGGTCGTTCTGCTGCTCGTTATCCGTTTGGTAAAACAGGCCTGACGCGGCTGAACTCTGCGACCCTGGGCCGCGGCCGATGTCCGGCCGGGCCCGGGATCACAGGTTCATAATGACATTCCCCAAAGAACAGGGTAAGCGGCGCGCTTATTTTTGCGGGGGCCGCGCCCATGACGATCCGCCACTTCCTTGATATCTGGCCGCTGGAACAGGCGGAGCTGCGCGCCATCCTCGATGAGGCGCACCGGATGAAGAGGGCGCGCGCAGGCTGGCCGAAGGGCCGCATTGATCCGGGTGCCCCGCTTGAGGGTCACACCTTGGCAATGATCTTCGAGAAAGCCTCGACGCGCACCCGCTTCTCCTTCGACATGGCGATGCGCCAGCTGGGCGGCTCGTCGATCACGACTTCGGCGGGAGACATGCAGCTCGGCCGCGGCGAGACGATCGAGGACACGGCGCGGGTGCTGTCGCGCTATGTCGATGCCGTGATGATCCGGGCGAACGACCATACCGATATCGAGACCTTCGCCGAGGCGGCCAGCGTGCCGGTGATCAACGGCCTGTCTGACCGCTCGCACCCCTGCCAGATCATGGCCGACCTGATGACGCTCGAAGAGCATGGCCTGACGCTGCGCGGCGCGCGCCTCGCCTGGGTGGGCGATGGCAACAATGTCTGCGCGAGCTTCATCCATGCCGCCGCCAAGTTCGGCTTCTCGCTCGCCATAGGTACGCCGCACCGCTACGCGCCGGACGAGGACGATCTCGACATCGCGACCGAGATGCAGGGCCGGATCGAATTGTTCGAAACCGCCGAAGAAGCCGTCGCGGGCGCCGATGTCGTCATCGCCGACACCTTCGTCTCGATGGGCGATCTTGACGCCGAACGCCGCCTCGAAATCCTCGAGCCTTTCGCGGTGACGGACGATCTGATGGAGCTCGCCAATGGCGGCGCGAAGTTCCTGCACTGTCTGCCGGCGCATCGCGGCGAGGAAGTCGATGCCGAAGTGATCGACGGCCCCGCCAGCCTTGTCTGGGACGAAGCAGAAAACCGGCTGCATGCCCAGAAAGCGATCCTGCGCTGGTGCCTCGGCAAGTAAGCGCGGGTATCACATTTTCAGGAGGCCGCGCGGCGCCTCTTGGCGGCGATCCTGACTGAACCTAAGCAAAGCATATGGCCGATACACTGATTTCGAACGCAAAGTTTTCCGATCCGCTGATTACGGCAAAGGGCGAGACGCGCGCGAGCGTGGCCTGGGCGGGCCTGAAGACCCTCTGGTTCAACACCGGCACGCTCTGCAACATCACCTGCGCCAATTGCTATATCGACAGCAGCCCCACCAATGACCGGCTGGTCTACCTCACCCGCGCGGATGTGCAGCCCTATCTCGACGAACTCACCCAGCCCGCCGAGATCGGCATCACGGGCGGTGAGCCATTCATGGCGCCCGAGATCATCGCCATCATGGACGCGGCCCTTTCGCGCGGACACACGATCCTTGTGCTGACGAATGCGATGCGCCCGATGATGCGCCCGCGCGTTCAGGCCGGCCTCGCAGACCTCGCCGCCCGCTATCCCGGCCGCATGACCCTGCGTGTCTCCCTCGACTCACATGACGCCGCCAACCATGACGCCGAGCGCGGGCAGGGTGCCTTCAACGAAGCATGCAACGGTCTCAGCTGGCTGGCCAGCAACAACATCCCCCTCGCGCTCGCCGGCCGCAAGGCGCTGCACGAAGACGAACCCGCCGCCCGGGAAGGCTACCGTGCCCTCATCGCGTCCCTCGGTCTTGCCCTCGACGCCGCTGACCCCAGACAACTCGTGCTTTTCCCGGAAATGATTGCGCGCGCGGACCCGCCCGAGATCACCACGGCTTGCTGGGGCATCCTCAACAAGGCGCCGGACAGCATCATGTGCGCCAGCCAGCGCATGGTCGTGCGCCGCAAGGGCGCCGCCGCGCCGCGTGTGCTTGCCTGCACGCTGCTGGTGGACGATCCGGCCTTTGATCTGGGCGCCACGCTGGCCGAAGCCACGGCAGCGCCGGTGCAGCTGAACCACCCCTGGTGCGCCAGTTTCTGCGTTCTGGGCGGGGCGAGCTGTTCGGCGTGAGCGCCTGCCCCCTTGCCGTGCCCCATGCCCGCTGCCACATGGGGCGGCTTGAAAGCTCTCCCCCCAGGCGCCTCCCATGACCCAGATTCCGCACGAGACCGGTGACTTTGCCGCCACTTTCCAGATCGAAGGCCGGCCCATCCGCGGCCGCGCCGTTCGCATGGGAGGCGCGAGCATCTCCCCGATCCTCGACCGGCATGATTATCCCCACCACCTCGCCCAGATCCTCGGCGAAGCGGTGACGCTGGCCGCCCTCGTCGGCGCCTCGCTGAAATTCGAAGGCAAGATCCTCGTCCAGGCCGAAGGCGACGGCCCGGTCACGCTGCTCGTCGGTGAGTACAACACCAATGGCAATGTGCGCGGCTATGCCCGCTATAATCCCGAAGGCTGGGCCAATCTGGAACGCGTCAACAAGGGCGGCGAGCCGCACATGCCGCAACTTTTCGGCCGCTCGGGCCGCCTCGGCCTGATCCTCGTGCAGGACAATCCGGATATCCAGCCCTATCAGGGCATCGTGCCGCTCAACAAAGCGACCCTCGCTCAGTGTGCGGAAGATTATTTCGACATGTCGGAGCAGGTGCCCTCGAGCATCCGGATCGCCGTTGACCGCGCCGCGTCCGGCGAATGGACGGCCGGCGGCATGCTGGTGCAACGTATCGCAGCGGACGATACGCGTGGCGAGACCGACGAAGGCTGGCGCGAGGCGGAAATGCTGTTCTCGACACTGACGCAAGCCGAACTGATCGACCCGGCCTTGCCGATGACCGAGCTGCTTTATCGCCTGTTCCATGAGCAAGGTGTGACGCTGGAGTCCGGCATGGCCGTGCTCGATCAATGTACCTGCAGCGAGGAGCGGCTCGTGACGACGCTGAGCCAGATGCCCGACGAGTCCCTGCGCGAGCTTGTTGAAGAAGATGGCAACCTGTCGATCGACTGCCAGTTCTGCGCGCGGCACTACAATGTCGACATTTCCCGCGTCACCGGGCCGGTGAACTGATTTCTATTCCGGCGCGTCCATCGCGAGGATGATCTGGGCGTAGCCTCGGGCAAGACGGCCCATGTTCTCGACGCTGGTACGTTCGTTCGTGCCGTGGAAACCGGTCAGTTCGTCCGGCGTTAGGATCGAGGGCGCGAACCGGTAAACGTTTGGCGTGATCGCTTCGGCATAACGGGCATCGGTGGCGCCTAAGACCAGGCCCGGCGCAACCGGCGCGCCCGGTAAGGTGGCCTCAGACACGCTGGCGATCACCGCATAGCCGCGATTGTCCGTAGGCGACACGTTTGAGGCGCCTGCGCCGCGAATTCCGTTCTTGCCGACTTCCACTTCGATGCCTTCGATGCCGGATGTGACGGCTTTGACATGGGCGACGATGTCTTCCTCGGTATCGTTGGGGTGGATGCGGAAGTTCACGGTGGCGGTGGCCCGCTGGGCCAGCACGTTTTCCTTGGCAGAGCCTGACAGCATGGTGGGCGCCGTGGTCGTGCGGATCATGGCGTTGCCGGCGGGAATGTCCGCAAGCTGATCATCGATCATGCCCTTGAAGAGCCAGAGGTTTGCAAAGGCGAGGCGCTGGGCGAAGGGCATGTCCTTCGCCGCCGACCGGAACATTTCGGAGACAGGTGGTTTCGACAGGTCAGAGGGCATCTGGTTTTCGTCGAGCGCGACAACGGCCCGGGCGAGGCGAACGGCTGCCGAGTCGCGCGGCGGTGTCGATGAATGCCCGCCTTCGCCGGTCGCGATGACGTCGACCGTGACATAACCTTTTTCAGCGATACCGATGAAGCCCATGGGTTTGCCGGTCAGGGGCGAAGGACTGACGATCATGAAGCCTTCGTCGAGGGCGAATTCCGGCTCGACGCCGCGCGATTTCAGGAGCGCCACGCCGGCCTGTGCGCCTGAGCCTGACACTTCCTCGTCATGCCCGAACATGAAATGCAGGGTGCGCTGCGGCTTGAAGCCCGAGTCGGCGAGGGCCTCGGCGGCTTCCATCAGCGCAATCAGCGAACCTTTGTTGTCGATGGCGCCGCGTCCATAGATATAGCCTTCGATGATTTCGCCGGCGAAGGGCTCGCCTTCCCAGTCGCTTTCGGTTCCGATGTTGACGGGCACAACGTCCTGATGCGCCATCAGCAGGAGTGGCTTGAGCGATGGGTCGGACCCCTGCCATGTGTAGAGCAGCGTCAGCGTGTCGGGGACGAGTTCCTTTTGCATCGCAGCATGCGCAGCGGGATAAGTCGCCTCCAGCCAGGCATGCAGGGCCAGCCACTCGCCCTCCTGACCGGGACGCGGATCGCCGCTCGCCAGCGTGATCGTCTTGAACTGGATCGCGCGGGAAAGATTCTGCGCGCCGCGCTCTGCAGAAATTTCCGGCGGCGCCGGCAAGGTCACGCGCCCGCCCACCGGCTCGGCGCCGTAGTTCATCGCATTGAACACCAGAACGCCAACGAATGCTGCAACTGCGAGCGAAAGTCCGATCAGAATGTTGCGGATCATGTGCGGCGCCCCTCCAGTTTTCTGTTGTCCGAGCGATTGCGCCGGTGCCATCCCGCGTCAAGCTTGCGGCCACAAAAAAATGACTTGGCCGTCACCATTTAGCGCGCCAATGTGCTCCCATGACCGAAACAAAACCTAAGCGCCTCGGGCTCCCTCGCGTGTTCGCGCTGTCCACTTTGGCTTTCCCGCTCGCTGGCATCGGGTTGCCGGTCGGGGTCTACCTTTCGCCGTTCTACGCCGACGAACTCGGCCTCGGTGTTGCCCTCACCGGCTTGCTTTTCATGCTGATGCGCATCTGGGACCTGGCGGTCGATCCCATCATCGGATCGCTGGTCGACCGGTTCAACAGCCGCTACGGGCGGGCGCGGCCCTGGATTGTTGCCAGCGTGCCGATGCTCATGGTTTCGGCCTACTTCGTCTATCTGCCGCCGCGCGAAGGCGTCACGGCTTTGTACTTCGTCTTCTGGATGGTCATCTTCTATCTCGGCGCCACGTTCCTGCAGATTTCGCGGAATGCCTGGGTGTCGGATGTGGCGGTCGATTATGACGACCGTTCACGCCATTTCGTGGTGATCGAAGTGGCCAGCATTCTCAGCTCCCTTTTTCTGCTCCTGTTGCCGGTGTTCATTGCGGCGAATGCCGGCGAGAACGGTGACCGGTTCGCCCAGGTCGGCGCAATGGGCTGGGCTCTGATCATAGCCCTTCCAGTCACGGCGTTGCTTGCATGTGCTTTCGTGCCTGACCCAC
>Ga0315904_10001952_pt1 | contig 32434 bp, 66 predicted proteins | sample LakEriMetagenome_6_FD_203529 | JGI IMG/M metagenome (GOLD analysis project Ga0315904, IMG submission 203529) | Freshwater fungal communities from buoy surface, Lake Erie, Ohio, United States - Buoy 12 MA120 | ecosystem: Environmental > Aquatic > Freshwater > Lake | place: USA: Lake Erie, Ohio...
AACCTCTGGTATGAGTAAAAATGCGTCTTTTATGACTGTGCTCATTCCCGCTACCACGGCTACCTTTGCTGCCTTGTCTGTGGCCCAAAGAACTGGTTGTGCCATAGCAGATAGGGTGGTTGATGTTACAGCACCTTCAGGTTGTGCTGGCGTAAAGAGAGCAGTAATTCCTGCGGTGAGTGCTCCGGTTACTAGTAGGTTGCAAGCGTTTGCATCCAAATAGTTATACGCACTGACTACGCCAGCTTCTACTTTCTGATAACCTTCTTTAAGTACTGGCATAACAACGTCATTGAACTCCATTGCCCAGATGTCTTCAACCCTATGGTTTATTTCAGGGTGGTCATGGATGTACTGTAGCGCTCTATCATTAAGTCCCCATGTTTCACATGTTGAACCAGACCAGTCGCCACCTGCTCCATACATTCTCACATAGCCAGGACTACAGTCCGAGCGATGATAAACAAATCCGTCTCCATTTTTATCAGCCATTATTCCTTCTCCGATTTCCCAGCGAAATAACCGCCGATGATTCCAATTAAGCCAACTAGAGCATTTTGCACTAGGGCAATAGCATCTTCATTGGTTCCGTACTTTTCACCTGTTGAAGATTGTTGTAGCAACATAGAAGCGTACTCACCAAGAACTACTAAGCCAATGAAGCCGAGTATTCCGAGGGTGATGACCCACATTAACTTATCTTTCATCCTCATTAGTCTTTGTCCCAATCTGTGTCGACTGGTTGCTCTGCCGGCATTGCGCCGTCTGGCTTGGCCTCTAGACGGGCGCGAGTCGCGTCAATCTCTGCCTCGAGCTTTTTGTCTGCCTGTGTGTTCTTGGCGTCCATCTCCTTGTTTTGAAGTTGGGCTGCCATAATGTCTTTTGCGCCGGAGTTACCGATCAAAAGACCCGCGAGTGTGCCGGTGATAAATGTAGCAACGCTCCCGAGCACGTTAAAGAACATCTTGTCGTTCTCTGACTGCGCTCCGATAGGTTGGGTCACAAAAAGAAGACCGTAGAGAATACCCAATGTTGTAAACAAAAGAATCGTGCCTAGAATAGTTCCAAGCATAAACTTGAGACGAGCGTCCAGCTCAGCTGGGGTTAAACGTTGTCTTGCCATTGGTTCCTTCCGTCTATCACTCTTTTATCTTATCGTCAATATCCATATTAGGCAGTAGGTCTCTGGTGCAGGTGCCAGAGGCTTCGCAGATCGGTGGGTTGCACTCTGCTAGTTCCCAGTTGGCTGGGTCCTGGCACTTATAGCGGTAAGACCCGTCGTAGCCGCAACCGGTCGTGGCAAACATGACAGCTAGCATTACGGCCAGTCTAACTAATGATTTTGGCATGAGAGGCATGTCTTTATTATACGACTATCTGCAGTCGGCTCTCTGGCCACTCGCGCCACCAGGCGTTGACCTCCACTCCCTTATGGGGAAGCCTGTGATTCTGCCATGAGTACGGTCCGCCTGGCGCGGGTGCAAAGTCTTGTGCAAAGAGCTTAAAACCACACGGACCGCGCTGGTTAATGGCTCGGTGGATCAGCCCGGTGTAAGTGCTTCCGGGGGTGCCGATAAAGTCCAGCGAGTGAAACATGACTAGCATGCACACTAGGCCAAAGGCGGTCGCCTCTTGGCTGGGAAGACTCTTGTAGTCGTTAGCAAATTCTTTAGTTATTATGTCTGCGAGCAACAAGTTTTTTCTACCAGTGGCTCTGGCTTCTTCTCCAAGAAGATTGTCGTAGGACCTGAATGATCTCAGCATTTCATTTTGTGGCTCGTCCGTGCACATAACTAGCGTGCGCTTGCTGTAGTCGTCTAGGCTAACTAGGCCATTTATATAGGCAGTGCTTGTAGTTAGATAGTTGTGTGTATGGTCAGTCAGTCTCAGATGTACGCCGTTGAATGGACCTATGTACGCTGCTATTCTGTCGGCCAGCTCTACGTACTCGCGGCGCCAGCGAATTTGAGACATCATAGTGTCAAACTCTGGAGTTCTGTTTCTAAAGGTACGACTGTAGTAACTAAGGTTAGAACTCTTAAAGTCTATGTCTTTGGTTGGATCAACTACGAGCTTAGCTCGGCCGTCGGCAAAGTCTGCCGCGTCCGACTCATTTCCCTCTGCTACGTCTACGTAGTAGTTTAGCGGCGCCTGACGATACATTTGAATGTACCTAGTAAACTTCCAGGTGTCTACGATGTCTAAGTCGTAGTGCGCAGGAAAAACGCCGGGCAGGGTTAGGTAGGTATTTTCGTACGCAAAAGACGGCAGCTCTACCAAGTCTAGAATACTTGGTACTTCAGCGTTGTTGTCTATGAGCGGACTGATGTGTGCCTGGTTCCAGGGGTGCGGGTTAGACGGCGTACAGTGATAAAAAATAGCTTGCCTGTAGCCGTACACGTACTGCAGTCCTAGGCCTATCTCTAGACTCATCATGTGGTTGGCCATGCCCGTCGGGTTGTGTAGCTTGTACGCCATTATTGGTCTGTTATTCACTGTAGGCCCACACCTCTCCCTCTACCCACTTGTACAGCATCGAAATTCCTACTTCTAGCGGCACGCGCGGTTCCCAGTCTAGCATTTCTTTTATTAAAGTATTATCAGAAGTTCTTGCTGCAACTCCTATTGGACCCGGTATGTGCGCTACGTCAAGCTTTTTGTCTGCGGCGTTCATAGTTATTTGTACTAGCTCGTCTATTGTAACCATGCGTTCAGAGCCTATATTTACCGGACCGCGAAAGTACTCGTTGCGGTGCAGCAGTAGAGTGGCATTTATGGCGTCGTCTATCCAGAGAAAAGACCTAGTTTGCTGACCGTCTCCCCATATTTTTATAGTGTTGGCCGGGTGCACTGACGTAGACGCTTGTGCAACTTTTCTTGCAATAGCTGCTGGCGCTTTTTCTTTGCCATTGTCATAGGCGCAGTGTGTACCGTACACATTGTGATACCGACCTACGCTGTTGTTCATGCCGTAGTTTTTGTTGTACGCCAAATAAAGTCGTTCGGCAAACAGTTTTTCCCAGCCGTACTCGCTGTCTGGTGCCGCTGGATAGGCGCTACTCTCTACTAGACTTAAGTTTTCAACCGAGAGCTGGGCGTGCTCTGGGTAGACGCAGGCGCTGGAGGAAAAGAATACTCCTGGAGTTCCTGTTCGCCAGGCTACGTCTAGCACGTTTAGGTTGATGCTCATAGAGTTTGACATCACCGCGGCGTCGTTCTCACCGGTAAAAATGTAGCCAGCGCCACCCATGTCGGCTGCTAGCTGGTACACTTCGTCGTATTGCTTGTTGAACACTTGCCAGACAAAGTCTTTATGGCGTAGGTCGCCCGTGTGCCACTCGTTCACAAAGCCGGTACCAAAGTAAGAATGTTCTTTTTGATCTACACCAGTTACGTTATGGCCCTCTTGCATGAGTCGCTTGCTCAGGTGGCCTCCAATGAGACCGCCTGCTCCCAGGACTAGAACGTTTTTCATGTGAGTATCCTATCCATAGTGTCCTGCAAATAGCTTAAGTGTGGGCAGCGTGTTTTTTACGTACCAGTCTTCTCTAGTAGACCAAACGTCTTTTAGCAGGCGTGTGTAGCCTGCTTCTGTCATGTAGGCAAAAATCAGCGCTCTGTTGGGCTCGTCTTCGTGGTGCGCCACGGAGACGACTGGTACGTCGTAGGCTGAGAAGTCCATGCCTTGCAGTGTCTGCAGTTCTGCGCCGACCGTGTTTATGTTCATGTAGCCAATCTTGTCTATCCACTTGCTGTGCAGCTGCTCCGCACTTAGCAGTGCCTCGGTCAGGGTGACCGTTCTAGTGCTCCGCTCTAGCCAGCCCTCTGGCAACAATTCGTTGTCGTCCAGTACCCTGGGGTTGTGCGTGACCAGAGCGTCGTACTCTTTGTACATAAAGCGCTTCTCTACGTTGTTCTCGCTCCAGAGCACGCTCGCGTCCAGGTGCGCGTCTCGTCCTTGCTTAGCTAGCTCTCGGTAGCACGGCACTGACGGTTCAATCAGCATGCCTGGCCAGTTCCACTTCTTTTCAAGCATGTACGTCGTGCTGCTCTTGCCGGGGCCAGCGCCGGCCTCTACGAAGTAACGTGGCTTTGAACTGCACAGCGGCAGCAGCACCTCGAGCAGCGGTTCGGGCGGCTCGTAGGCTCTCGAGAAAGTCAGCGTGGTGTCGTGCAGAGTCTGGCAGTGGTCGATTAGTATGCCGATGGCCATTTGGTTTGGTCCGCCGTTTCTTCCAAGACGGTCCATGCGCTCCCACGCCGCGGCGACGCGCACGTGGCTCGGCGCGCCTGGCAGCTCTGGGTACAGGTGCAGACGACGCGGGTCTTGGCGCCACAGTAGGTGCTTCGGGTCGCGCAGCTCGAAGACTACCGGCGCGACCTCCTCGTGGTACTTGTCTGGGTCCTCGGTCATGGGTGAAACGCTACCGCGTTTTTGCGGTGTAATGAAAAGTCCCTCCGTCCGCGCGGCCAGTCAGGTGTAGGAGGCGGCGGTGGCGGGCGAAGGGGTGCGGTGGGGCGGGCGGTACGGTGTAATGGAAAGTGGGGGAGAGTGGACGGCTGGTCAGGTAGCGAGCGAGGGGGACGAGGTGGAGAGGGGAAAAAAGAGGGACCTGTGGGGAGCGGCTGGCGTACGATTTGCACGTGAGCGCACAACGCACCGCTGTAGCAACACTGATACGCGGCGGAGACAAGCCAGGCGACTACCTAAACCTGTGCCAGCGAACCGACGCGCTCAGCGAGCACTGCGACATGTATAGCGTAGACAACCTGGTCTTCTACGAAAAAGGCACCGTGCCGGACGAGATGATGCGCCTCGTGCCGGAGTGCACGTTCGTGCCCATCGAGCCGTTCAGACCGGTGGCCGGGATACAGCTTCGACACGCCGGCGCGTTCAGTTGGGGTTACCGACGCATGTGCGAGTTCTGGTTCTGCGAGTTCTGGAAGTACGTACAGGACTACGACAGGCTGATACGTGTGGACGACGACTGCATAGCGCAGACCGACCTGGTCAGCGCGCTGGCCGCGCCGATGGACGGACAGACGCTGGTGACGTACGCGATGTGGCAGCGGGACACCGGCTGGGTCACCGAGGGACTGGCAGACTGGTTCAACAGGCACGTCGAGACGCAGCGGACAGTGTGGCCGTGCGGCTGCCACGAGCCGCAGCGCTCGCAGTGCTACTGCGGAGACTACGCCGGACCGTCGTCACAGGTGCTGGGGCTGGACCTAGCGGGACTGCGCGAGGTGCCAATTTTGCGCAAGATCATCGACGAGCTGCAGCGCAGCAACAAGATCCTAGAGAACCGCTGGGGCGACCTGCCCCTGTGGGGCGAGCTGCTGCGGCGAGAGATGCCGGACCGCCACCGCGTGGCGCCGGGAGTGGGCTACGTGCACCGGAGCTGGGGAGGCCTGCAGGTCCGCTCGTGACATAATAAAAAGTGCCGCCGGTCGGACGGCCAGTCAGGTGTGAGGTGCAGGCGAGGCCGGGGGAGCCTGGAAAAAAGGTGGGGAGTTGTGGGGTGTCGCGCGGTCGCCGGTCTGCATAGGTGCTATGGTGCTCGTGTGAAACGAGGAAGGGAGACTAGCTCACATGGCCATAAAGAAACCGCAGCAGGCAACTGGCAGTAACGACCGCCGTCCAAACGGAAAAGCTTGGAAGAAGTACATCTGGGTTGCTAGCGAAGGAAAAAAGCGCAAACGTCTCGTAAGAGTTAAGAACCCTAACAAGTAGCGATGAGCAATGTTTGTGTCTGTGACCAGTCCAGGTTATTTCCCCGCTGTGATCGTTGTCCGGACTACTGCACAAAGCTGAGACAAGACAGCGACATAGACTGGAAAAAGCAGAACGAAATGCGTAAAAAATGGCTAAAGGACAACCCAAACGCGGAGTATGAAGGGTGGATGTCAATATGATCAGCACCGCCGAGGCGGTCTTTATAGCGGTGCACGGCACTGTCACGCTCGTAGTCTGCATGTATATCTGGAGAAAATATGGAAAATAACACCAAAACAATTATTTGTCTAGACTTAGACACGGCGCTCTTTGAGCTGCTGGTGCTGAAGAACACAGACAAGGCGGTGCTAGTAGACTTCTGGGCACCGTGGTGTGCTCCCTGCGTGGCGATGGGTCCGATACTGGACGAGATAGCTACGGAGCAACACGAAGCCCTAGACGTGTACAAGGTCAATGTCGACGAAGAGCCACTAATTGCGATAAAGTACAGCATAGCTTCAATACCCACTGCGGTGTTGTTTGTAGACGGAAAGCCGGTAAAAATTATGACAGGTGCGCGAAGCAAGCGAGCGCTGCTAGCAGAATTGTATCTAGACTGATGGGCAACCTAGGCGAAGAGCTAGAAGAGACTCCGGAGGCGCAGGCTGCTACCGACTTGCCAGAAGAAAACTTTGAAAAAGTAGAGCTGACGCAAGAGCAGTTGAAAGAAATGTTTATACAGCAAGACCCCGAGGCCTGGGAGACTGCGCAGCTAAAAATGCGCTACCTAGACGCACTCGGCAGAAAAATGTCTGGCCAGCGACGTGCGGTTACACAGTCCGGGCAGGCGCGTCAAGTCATCTCTAGCAACTCTAGGGCAGCAAGACGCATGTTCAAGAGAAAGTCAGGTAAAGACTAATGCTGCAACACAAACATGTTTTAATCAACGCGCTAGTAGACAGTCCGCTGCAGACTGAAAACGAAGCTAAGGCGTTCTTAGAAAACCTAGTCGAGAGTATCGACATGAAGATTATCGCCGGGCCGTTTGCCAGCTACGTAGAAGCACCGGGCAACAGGGGTCTCACCGCGATAGTTATGATCGAAACCAGTCACATTGCTTTTCACATCTGGGACGAAAAAAATCCAGCCGTGCTGCAGTTTGACCTGTACACCTGCGGAGAGCTGAACGTTGAGCTAGTGCTAGAGACCATCAAGCGTCAGTTTGACGTAGTTTCAATGGACTATCGCTTGTACGACAGAGAGACGGGCTTTGTTTTAGAAAAAGAGGGAAGCTACACGAGAGAGGAAACGTCAGATGAGTAGAAGCAAAGAGTACCGTTTTGGAGAGTTTTGGTTTTACTTTGGCTTCAGTAAGCGATTTGGACTGGGCTTTAGTATTGACAAGTTTTCGATAAACATAGACTTTATATGTTTCTGGGCAGCACTAGAGCTGCCTGCGTTTGACAAGAAATAAACCGTGGAAAAAACGGTAGCAATACGCATGAAAGAGCTGTGCGAAGAGATTGCACAAGAGGCCGAAAGTCTTGGCTACGACAGTCTAGCAGAAAAGATCCGTAACTGGAAAGTTATTCCTCCGGAGTCACAGAGCCTAGCGACAAACATGTTCATAGAGAACGTCTGCTGTCAAAGCGGCTGTAGCTGCAGTCCTAACGCCTAAACCGTCTGTTCATCGCTCGCTGGCGCTCTTTCTCGGTGAGACCGCCCCAGATGCCGTACACCTCTACGTTTTCTAACGCAAACTGTGCACAGACGGCCAACACCGGGCAAGAGGCACAGACCTTCTTTGCGGCGACTTCTCTGCGCTTTCTAGCAGCACCGCGCTCGGAGTCTGGGTAGTAAAACAGCTCGGGATCAACTTTTCTGCACGCTGCTTGATTCTGCCACTCGTAGTTTTCTTGCAGGGGAGCAGTGTAGCCAGGCGCACCCATCATGCGATTGAGTACTTCTCTCGGTAGTTTTCTAGCGTCTTGTACCGTGCTCATGCCGAGTCTGCTAGCTTTTCTGCCAACGCCGCGATCTTGTCTGGTCTAAAGCCAGACCAGTGCATAGTGCCATTTGTCACGACGGGAGCCGATTGGTATTTCAACGACTTAACCAGGTCGTACGCCTCTTGGCTTGTACTTATATCTACGGTGTCAAACTCTATGCCGTACTTGTCTAGGTACTTCTTGGTCGCGTTGCACTGAGGACAGTCTGGCATTGTGTATAGAACAGTTTTCATGAGTTTTCCTTTATGAGCTTGATCTCGCAGGCGTCGGTGGTGCAGTAGGCTTCTCCGATTGCGTCGGCCGCCATTCCGGCATAGACACCGGCAAAGTCTATCGGAAAAAGCTTTTTAGTCGCTTCTTCGTACTCTTCCTCAGTAATCTGTGTGTACGGCATCTGCGGGTACACAAAGTTACCTGAAGGCAAGAAACTGACGGTCTTTAGCTGACCGTCGTACATGTGCAGCACTGTGCCAACGTGCTTTGCTTCCGTCTCTGGGTCAAAAGAAACCGTAACAGACACGGAGTTGTCTGACCAGTAACGCTGTGCTGTCGCAGCTAAGGCCATCTTTTCAAAGATAGTTACGTCCTTCTCGGCCCTGCGAGCTAGAGACTTCACTGGAAAAAACACCACGGAAGTTGCGTCTGGCGACTCTGAAGCTGGCTCTACTTTGTAGTTTGCCATCACAAACAGCGGCAACATCGGGTCTGAGTTGGCAAAACGAATTGCGCGGAGAAAGAAAGTACCGCCCGGTGTCCAGTGCACTCCTGGTGACTCGCCCGCAAGAATCGAGACTGTGCCAGACGGTTTGACGGTGGTAGTCTTGATTGACTCACGTACGCCGAGCCACTCCGAGTAGCTGTTGTCGTATTCCTTGATAACCTGGTACCCGCTGTCCATCCACTCGCGAAGAATTGGTAGTCCGTGTATGTCTGCAAAGTTTGCTACGCCGGACATAGAAGTGCCGATGCGACGGTTGCGCTGCATGATGGCGTTGGTCTCTTCCCAGTGGGTAGGAAGCAGTGTCACAGTCTTGGCGTATAGGTAGGCAAACTTAAGAGTACGCTTGTAGTCTTCGAGCGAGTCATGACGATTTAAGTAGGTCTCAACCAAGGTGCAGCACTCATAAGACTCTAGGCTCTGCTCAGCGCACGGGTTGTAGCCAGAGATGCGCCAGTCCTTGTTGTTCTCCGGGTCTGCCAAACGACCGTACTTCTTAGACACGTCCATCCAAAGTACGCCTGGTTCTCCGTTTAGCGCAATGCCTGAGACAATTTTGTCTAGGTCAGCGCCAACAGAAACGGCCACAGAGTTGTTCGACATCCAAGCCCAGCCTGGACTCTTAGCGTCGTAGGAGTTGCGCTCTGGAAACACCTCTGCGTTCTTTAGGTCTAAAAACTCTTGGTCGTCAATACTGCCGATGAGTAGCTCTGCAGAGCGTCTTACGTTTCCAGAAACTACGCACACACCGATTAAATTACCAATGTCTGCTATGTCTTTACGAGTTAAAAGTTCTCCAGCTCGGTTGGTAAACATATTTGTAATGTAGTTGTGCAGCCGCTCGAGCGAGGCGTGACCCGCCGCGGTTCCACCAAACGTCTTAATAGGAGTACCGGCAGGACGAACTAAACTATAGTCAAACTTGTACTTAAGTTGGTTTTGTTTTAGGTACGAGTTGATCAACAGTACTACTGACTCTACCCAGCCCTCTCTGCTGTCTTGCACTTGGTGCACTACTTCTTCGCCTGGAGCGTAGATGGTAAAAGACTTCTCTGCTCCTCTGTTATCAAAGCCTACGCCGACGCCGAGCATGCTTGCTTCCATGAGAAATCCAAACGGTTTGCCTGGATTGTTCTTAGTCATCTCTAGAGTAGAAACAAAGGCGCAATTCTGCAGCGCTGCTGAGTTACGGTGCTCATTTACAAGAGGAGTTCCCATCACCCACAGGCCGCGACCGGGCGGTGTCCACTTGAGGTTAAACAGACGATCAAAAGCTTCTCTGGCAGACGCCTGTGCCTTTGCGTCGTTCCATGGAAGACGCTGGCTCTTGCAGTGGTCTTTTTGTATTGAATACATGCCATTAACAACACGTTCGCAGACTTCGCTCCACGTTTCTTTTTTACCGTCTTCTTTTAGTCTAGAGTATGTACGAAGAAAAGTAATCTCTCCAACAGAGTTGCCGGCAGCGTCTGCGTAGCCAAACGGTGACTTTTTATCTGTGTAAGGAGCTACAAAATCTTCAGCTAGACGAAAAGAAAACATAGTCATAGTGCATACTCCTACTTTTGTGTGTTAGTTAATTAAACTATTGCAACTATTTTTAGCATAATACAGATGGCTAAAATGTGCATGGACGTACTCTATCAAAGTATTTAGTGTGCTAAAAACAATCTGATTACACCGGCCAGCTGTCTTCTTTATCTTCTTCTGACATGCGATCCCAGACGACGTCCACCGCGTCGCTAAACTCAGCGTCTTCGTACCTAGCAACCCTGTCTGCCATCTCTTCTAATATAGACAAGCGCTCCCGTAATTGTCCATCGGAAAAGCCCGCGGCGTACGCGTCTTCCTCTGTTCCGTATATTGGACATTCATCTGTCTGTAACCAGTTTATCGGCTTTGCCGATAAAGCTTCAACCCAACGTTCACCGTTCCAGGTGTACGTACGTGCAAACTTATCACCGAAGACAGGAGGGATGCTGACATCAACCGTACCAGGCGGTGTTGTTTCTTCCGCGCCGTGAACCGTGACGGTAGTAGTTATTTTTGTCTTTGGTAGGCCAGAACTCATGAAAGCGGACCGCCAACTAGCACACCGTCCTCACCGAGGCCAAGAAGCACAACTTGCTCTGCAACTAAGAGAGCAGCCAAGTACTGTGGGTCCATTTTTCTAAGTCCGGCTACCTCTGCGTACGTACGTACGTCTGCCGCAATCTTTTCTCGCAACGCAGATTCAATTTCTATTCGACGTTGAAACTCGTTAGTCCAGTCTTGCTCCATAGGTAGAGTTTAGCACAACTGAGTGGGTTATCGTCGCAGGTACGCTGGTGCTTCTAGTTTTTAACGTGTGGGGACGTTTACTAGTCCTGCGACGACAACATTTAGTTGAGCGGAAAGACCTTGTCTTTCGAGCCCAGTTCTTTTATCTTGCTGAATACCGCCAGGTACATCAAACTGTTTACGACGGCCATCACTAAAAACCCCCACTGGTGTGACTGGTAGGCGTACAACGCCCACAACGTCTGGTGCACCGTCATAGTTACCCAGGCGCGACGAGGCAGTGAGCTCACGCTAAACAGAGAGACCAAAAAGGTAACAAGTAGCACCCACGACCAGGTTGCATCAATCACAATGGAACCTCTATCGGTTCTTTTGCCGGCAACAGCGAACTCGCGTACGTGAATAAGTCTGACTTAAGTGTTGGACCGTAGTTAGCTTCCAGCTTCTCGATCGCGATTAACACGTCCGTGACCATGTCGCACATGAGACGGACCTGAGAGGTATTGTCCTCTAGGTTCCAGTCTTTCTCGTCTGGGGTGTCTTCTGGCGTGCCGAACCCCAACTCTGCCATGATCGTGCTGGCGACGCTGAGCACCGAGAGGTTGACGTCTGGTATTGGAGGTATCTCCATCTGACTACTTCTTCTTTGTCTTCTTCTTTGCTTTTTTCACGGCCGCTGAAACTGCAAGCGCCGTCACGGCGTTAATCTGCCTAGCTTTCTTCTTCTTATTGCGTTGATCGTTAACAACGTATGCAACAGCAATTACCGCAAGCGCGGCTATCACAATAATCAGGTTGTCCACTGTCGTCTCTTTCTAGTAGTTTTAAGGGTGCAGCTTACACGGCTACACTAGCACAAACCTGCCCTCGGAGGGCACAGACACACCTAGACGCCGTAAAAGCAGAACGGCGGTCTTCCCAGTGCAGACTGGAAAAACCGCCGTGTTTACTGCTGTTACTAGCTAAGCAGTGCTACCTTTAGCTTAGGAAACTTCTTGTTCCACTTCTTGGCTAGAGCGTTGAACTTGGCCTTCAGGTCAGCGATTGCCTTGTCTGAAGAAGCCTTAGCAGTGGCCGTGGCGGAATCAGCTGCTGCCTTGTCGGCCGCACGTCCTGCCTTCTCAGCTGCTAGCGCAGCCTTCTCGGTCGCAAGCGCTGCATTCAGGGAAGCGATTGTCGCGTCCTTGGCTGCAAGCTCTGCTCCCATGTCGCGGGTAACGATCGTACCGACTACTGCACCGACTGGTGCTGCCAGCCCGGTCACCGCAGCCGCTACCGTAGCGGTCGCAACGACGGTCACAGTTCCAGCAGCAGGCATTGTGATTACCTGCTCCTTGGTGCCGAAAGTCGCCGTGGCGGAGTCAGTGGTCAGGGTGGTCGACGTAGCCGCACCGTTCATGGAGACAAGCGTGCTGATTGCAGCTCCGCTCTTTAGGTTGCCGAACACATCGTATCCAGCCACCTTGACAACCTGAGAGGTACCGGCTGCTGCTGACGCAGGGACGGTTAGAGTAATTGAGTTTAGTGCACCGGCAGTACCTTGAACGTAGTAGACGGTGGTTGTGCCGGCGCGAGTGATGGACACTGAGCCAACAGCCGTACTCTTCGTGTAAACGTAGAAGTCAGCTGCAGTTCCTGTTCCGGTCGCGATAGACAAGCTGGCAGTTCCAGAAGAAGCGGTTACCGCTGCTGCAGTAGTTGCAAGTGCTGAAACAATAGTTGCATTTACAGCCACGGCTGAAACTACAGTGCCGGTGTCAACACCGGTTACTGAGATCTTAAGCGCGTCCGCAGCGTCAATACTATTGTCTGCAGGGACTGGTAGTGCAACAGGTGTGGTGACAACGGTGCCTCCGGTTGCAGCAGAACCTGCTACAGTCAGAGTTACAGTACCGGCATTAGCCTTTGCCGCCGTAGGCAGCAAAACTGTGCTAGCCAGTGCAAGTGCAAAGGCAAGCGACATCTTTTTAGATTTTATTAGCATTATGTCAGTATTCCTTTTTCTTATTTGTAGTTAAAATAGGCATTAGGAACAGAGCTCTTCGCTCCTACTGCCTTTGGTCGTTATATTGTAAAGTACTAACTTTAGGTTTATACTTAGTATTTGCTACTAGTCGAGCATGTCCTCTATGTTTGGAACTTCAGCTCCTGGACTGTCTAGATTAAGTATTTTGTCCATCTCGGCCTTGTCGTAGCTCTCCATCTCACCCATGGCGACGCAGTAGGTCACGTGCGCGTTCAGCGCCTGTGACTTCATCTGGCGCATAAACATGTCAATTACATCTGGGGTTGGGTCTATGTCCGAGTCAAAGTTGATCTCTATCTCACCGATACTGAAGCTAAGATGAAAAGCCACGTATGCTCCTCGCTAGTTGTGCATAATCCTAGCGCTGGTGGAGTTGTACGTGTTGCTGTAAACGACACCGGTTGTCGGCCAAGCTGGACGATAAATCTTTGGATCAAAGCCAGTTATCCAAAGCACGTCTTCATAATTTAGTACGACCATGCCGCACTGACGCGCAACTTCAATTTCTAAAAGTGCTCCTGGAGACAACTCGTATCCGTCGAGCAGACACACCGCGTGGCACTCGAGCATCTGCTTCAGGTCTTCTCGCATGTACTCCTCGCGAGTTCGGTCTCCGTGGCCGCCGAGCGCCTCGTGGGGACTGACGACGTCTATGCCACGGTCGCGCAGGGAAGTAGCCGCCGCGGCGAAGGCAGGATAGTTAAAGTCCGGCAGTCCGGTCATCGGTCCAGACAAGTACATTTTGTAGCTCATACGGGGTAACTCTACGCTACAGAGTCAAAATACAACTACGCGAAACACTACTAAAACACCGCGCGAATTGTTTCTAAGTTAGGTTATAGTTAGGTTCCTCGATTGTGTAATGGCAGCACAGGTGCCTCTGGAGCACCCAGTCCTGGTTCGAGTCCAGGTCGAGGAGCAAGGCAACCTACAAAAACAGGAGGCAGACCGTGCCAAGACACTTCGCACGTATGCTGCAGGAAGATCCGCAGGCGGCACTAGCCAGGCACGAAAACAGACTACAAAACAAAAAGAGAACGGACAAAGCGATGCAAGAACAGTACGTACCAGTCCCCTCGCACGTGCAGGTAATAATCAAAACCAAGGACGAGCGCATGCTCAGAAGCCTAGTCAAGACCCTGACCTGGAACCTGCTAGACATGGGGGTGACGGTATCCATCGCATACTTCTTCACGCGCGACATAAAGGTAGCTCTAGCGATTGGAATAGCACAGCAAGCCTGGGAGTCGGTGCTGTACTTCTTCCACGAGCGACTCTGGGCCAAAGTAAAAAAGATCTAAGTGCAAAAGGTACTAATCGCCGGTCACCAGCCCGGAAACCCGATGGGACTGTTCGCTGAGACTCTAGAGGTGTTTCACCAGCTAATTCGCTCAAAACAAGTGCTAGGACACTACGACACGGACTTGGCCGTCGAGTGGGGTGCAGACTGCTGCTACTACCACGAAGCCTCCGGCAAGAACGTGTTCGAGTACTACTTCACGCCGCTGTTTGACAAGCCGGTGCTGCCTGGCGTAGACAGAAAGATTGGAGCAAAAATAGCTGGCTTCTACGACGAGTCAATGGTCAGCAAGTGCACCTGGGGTCCGCTTTCCGTGCACAGAAATGAAAAGTCAAGAGCCAGATTTGTAAAGCAGGCCAACGAAGAAATATGGGAAAAAATATTTGGATTTAGACCAGGGGTGCGCTACAAGCTAGAGGAGACAGCCGAACCAGTAATCCGCAACCGCAAGACGGTTGGAACGCACCGCAGGACGACGGACTGGGGTCACGGGCCGGTACCACGGAGGACAGACGTGTTTAGCGTGCTGGACGCGTACGTTGCCAACGGGTATCACGTCTACCTGTCGACCGACAACGAGCAAGAGGTAAACGAGTTCAAGGTCAGATACGGGGACAAGCTGCTCTACACCAACGTATGTCGAGGCACAAACGACAAGGGACAGCCAATGTTTGGGCACTGTGCTTCTCCAGCCTACCACGGTTACGAAGCAATACTAGACGCCTTCATACTCTCTAGGACCAACGTGCGTCTAGCCACCAGCAGCAACCTGTCGACCTTCGCCGAGATACTAAACCCGAGCCAAGAGGTAGACGAGCAACTGCAGCCAACCGTGCACGCCCAGGAGTACGAGAACGGAAAGTACGCCGCCATATACACTACAAAGTACGAAGGCTGGCCAAACAAAGCGGGATGGGGCTGTGGACACAACCACGACACGCACATAGTGTAAGATACAGGCATGACCACACAAACGCCGATACAACAAAGACCACCCCTCACCGGACTGGACCGCTGCGACAAGTGTGGAGCACAGGCCTACTTCAGGGCCATCATGTTGTCTGGGCTGGAGCTAACCTTCTGCCTGCACCACGGAAGCAAGCTAGCCGGACCGCTGGTAGCCCACGGCATAGCGTTGTTCGAGGATTACACCAATCTGCTAGAGAAGTAGCCATAAGATGCAAAAACCAGAAGACTACTTCGTACAGACTCCGCACGACCAGGATGGAAACCCACTACCGCAAGAGCCGTTCTCAGTCGCAGAAAAAGACGCCATAAAAATGCGTGCCCTGCAGAAGGTCAAGCGCGACCAAGCACTCAGGACACTGCACCTAAACCCACCGATACCGCACATCCCTCGTGGAGGCCGCAAGGAAGCCGAGGAAGCCTTCATACTGGGAGAACAGGTCGAGAGCTTCTGTGGCGCACCCTGGCAACCAACCAAGATTATTCCAGAGATGCTGAACTCGGACTGGGGAGACCACAACTGCTGCACTGCCTGCCTAGCCGAGAGGTACGGCAGACCTGAGCACTACTTCAAGACCAAGTACTTTCCAAAACCATGGATAGAGCCGGTGCGGTATGAGTAGCCAGACAGAGACAGAGACCACCACAAAGCCCAGCGCCGGTGACGGTGACCACGACCGGTTTGCACACTATGTAGACAAGAACGATTCGACCCGTGCGTACATCACCGGTGAGCCGGTAAAAGCTTTGTGCGGAAAAGTTTGGGTGCCGTCCCGAGACCCCAAGAAGTACAAAGTTTGCCCCACCTGCGCCGAGATTTTTGCCTTCCTGCACGGGGTGTCCGACTCCTGATGGGGCAAAATACACTACCAAGAAACAACAAAAACAAAATGCAAAAGTACGGTAGCGATAGCTATAAAGTAGTTAACTATTAACTAATGCTAACTATTTATAGTATACGCGTATGCACATACACATAGGGGCTACCCAAATAATAGTTGATAATAGTTAATAGTTAACATCTAGTACTTAAGTCAAAAATAAGTCAAGAAACACCGGTGCACTAGTCGTACTTTTTCAGTTTTTAGCGGTACTGTTGCCCATCTACTCAGAGAGAGGTGGGCAGCAAATGGACTGGAACGGTCCTATAAAACCAGTCACCGAGATCAAGCCAAAGTCTTTGGACGCGGCTATTGACCTGCGCGACGAGGATAACCCCTGCTCTGTCTGCGTGTGCGGAGCTGACCTGTGGATAGTGTACGCAAAGTTCGATGAGGGTGGAATGTCCGCATACTTCCTGGACATCCAATGCGCCAACTGCGGGTCTATGGCGACTGCGCCTACCCCAAAGGAGGACGTGGCTACATGACCGAGCTTACCAGCATTGGTACGGACATGGCCATAAAGGACTGCAAGGTCTGCGGTCCGTATAAAACTTCAACCTGCAAGCTGGCGCATGCTACTTGCCCTTACCGAGACTTGGATACTAACAGCGATGGCTAGAAAGATAAAACAAGGGCTAGAGCCCGCGAAGTCGCTCTTCGACAAGCTAGGGCTGGACCCTGAGGACGTTCTCAAGGTAGACTACGAGCTGAACGCCAGACCGGCAAAAGCCAAGCGAGATCACCGAATTAACATCTGCGGACATCCAGTCGCTAGGGTCACCAACGCCAACGGAATCGTGTACTGCAAGCCGACACGAATGGAGTGTCCGGCCAAGAAGCTGAGACCCATGCTAGAGGTGTCCGACCTAAGGTTCTTCCTACGTCGCACCGAGGGTGGCGGTGCACTACACGCCCTCACCCGTGGTCTAGCCGCGCTGGAAGAAGCTGGTGGCAGTGCTAAATGGCTGGAAGATCTCGTGTGCGACCGCTGTGGCAGAGCCGACGGCGGAGTAGTTCCAGTCCCAGTGACTATAAACGGAATACAGGTAAGTCGAGCAACCGGGTTCGACGCCATGCTATGCAAAGACTGCAGAGAGGCAATTTAATGGAAGAAATAGACGAGTCTCTACTACGTAGACCAGAAGAGCTGGCCGAGAAAATCTCCAAGGCGCTGGCACCAGACCTACGAGTATTTACTACGGCTGACGGCAGAAATCCATACACGCAGGTCACATTGCGGGAGATAGATGACCACCTGGCTCAGGTAACGGGCGTAATCAGGTCAATCGTAGACGAGTGGGAGTCCATGATGGGGGAAGACGATAAATCTCTCTACAGCTTAGGCCTAAGACACGCCATCGACATCATCTATGGCAGAAGTCCGACAGCAAAGCACAAATGACCAGACCCGCCATCAGGTGTGTAGTTTGCAAAGAACGTATCAGAATTAGACTAAGACACCTCTGGTCTGCCGAGTTAAATGGCTACTACTGCTCACCGTGTTGGAACAAAACACTCACCGGTGAGTAGATAACTTTCACTAAATCAGAAGCACTTCGTACAGTTATTTAGCCTCCCGGCTACAGTCTCCCTTCGTGCGGCCAACAAGCACGGAGGGGTATTTCTATTATAGATATTGCTTAGTTTGACAAAAATCTGTTTATGAAAGCAGACGTCTCTCGCCACACACCCAAATAACTTTCCACGACAGCATGTCATCAGTGGGAGTCCAACCTACGCCCACAGAACAGAAGGAACCCTGCATGAACAAAGCAGCCCTAGAGTCCTACGCACGCAACCTGCTCGGCCAGGTGATCGGCGCCACCATGATCGTCTCCCAGACGAGCGGCATCGCCTCTCCCCTCGAGTTCGGCTCCGGCGAGTGGCTCCTGGTGGCCAACGCGCTTTGGGCCTCCGTCATCCCGACCGCCCTCCGCTGGCTCAACAAGAAGGACCCCGCCTTCGGCAAGGTCGGCGAAGCCGTCGCCAAGGAGGCCGGCAAGAAGCTCGACGCCGCCGCCAAGGCCAAGGCCAAGAAGAAGAAGTAGCCCCGTGACCGCCCGTCCCCCGCGCGCCCTCGGCGTCGCCGCGCTGACCGCCCTCTCCGTCGTCCTCTCGGACGCGGCCCGGGTCGTCGACGCGTCGGCCGGCCAGGCGCTGCGGGTGGGCGCGGCGTCCGCCGCCCTCTACCTGCTGGGCGCGGCCGCCTACCGGTACCTTCGTCCCGCCCCCGTCCCGCCCCTGGTGGCGGTGTTCCGGTCCCGGAGAGTCCCGCGGAAGAAGAGCTAGCACGTCCCAGCGACGCACGACGGAACCAGACCCACTGACCCACTAGGAGCACACCCCCTTGACCACCACCCCCGACGACTTCGGCCTCGCGCCGTCCGTCGTCGAGGTCGACCCCGTCGACCTCGAGCCACGCACCGAGACCCCGTCCGACATGCGGCCAGACCTGGCCGAGCTCGGGATCGTCGAGATCGAGCGCGGCGTCTGCGAGGACACCTTCGAGAACCGCTCCGCCCTGCGGCGCGGCAAGCTGAACTGGGACCCCGTCTACGACGGCACCGGCAAGCCGACCGGCCTGATCGCGGCCCGCTCCCCCGAGTCCGCGCGCGAGCGGCGGCTCCTGTCCCTGGCGGAGAAGCGGCCCCTCCTGGCCGACCCGTCCAACCACAACTCCGACTACGTCACCGGCGTCGACCTGATCGTCGACGACCAGGCCATGCGGCTCGCCCCGCCGTGGGTGGTCGGCGCGACGCGGGCCTGGCTCGCCGAGCAGAACAACCCCCCGGCCGGAAAGGCACGGCCGGCCTCCCAGCCGACGCGGTGCCGCTCCGTCAAGGCGGACGGCGTGCGGTGCATGCTCTGGTCCAGCGGTCGTCCCAAGGACGACGGCCTGTGTCGACCACACCTCGGACAGGGTCGCAAGACCGGCGAGGACGTCGAGCGGGCACGCAAGAAGCTGGTGCAGGCGGCGACCTACGCGGTCGACGTGCTGGAAGAACTGATGGAGGGGGCGGCGAGCGAGCCCGTGCGGCTGAAGGCCAGCACGGAGATACTCGACCGCGCCGGAGTGAGGGGCGGCGTGGAGGTAGACTCCAACGTGACCGTCCACGACTCACGGCCTCCCCACCTCGTGGTGGCGGAGAGACTGCAGCGGCTCGCCCTGGCGGCGGAGCAACGCGCGGCGGCCCTGGCACAGCAGAACATCCTGGAGGCCGAGCCCACGGAGCCGGCCCCCGACAAGCAGGAGGGTGGGCCCGCGGAGTGAGCGGAGAGCACCTGGAACAACTGAGAATTCTGGCGGAACAGATGCGGGCAGACATAGAGCTCTGCCGCACCCGCGAGGAACACGTGCGCCAGACGGCGCGCGCCAACGAGGCGGCCCGGCTGTACGCCGAGCTGTCCGCTTTACATGAAGAGAGAAACACAGTATAATAGATGAATGAACAAAGACAGAATTTACAGAGCGGCACGGTACGTGCCGGAGAAGCTGAGACGGATACAGGAGCTGAGACGCTCGTCCGCGAGCGGCCCGACACGGAACGCGAAGGCGTACCGGCGGCACCCAAAGCACAGGGATCGAGAAACGGACTGACCGCCACGGCGGCGGCCTACTCGAACCACCACTACCACCACCACCAGGCCTGGCGCCACCTCCGAGAGGCGGCCCGACACCTGTCCCTTTCCAAGGCGGGCGCGGTAGTCGAGGACGGCGTCGTGCCGGACTGGATGCTGGCGTTCGAGCCGATGCTGCGGCGTGCCCTGGAGCACAGACCGCTGATCGAGCAGCTGTCGGACTGAACCACGACCGCGTAGTTCCGCGGAATCGTCTGTCAGCGTTGACCTAGATCTAAACGTCCCTGGGGACTTCTCGCGTGCGAGTACGCGCGAGCGGCCTCCCGGTCGTGATAGGCATCACTGTATTACACTTTACTTCGGTGCTCCGCCGTGCCATAATGGTAAATGTCGGCACGGTGCCGACGATCATTTCTTCCCACTAAGGAGGGACAAATGACGGAAACACAAATCGCAACTCGTGTGCGTAAGGCGGGGAAGCTTTATGCAGACAAGATGTCAGTCGAGACCGTGGCAGTTCGCTTAGGAGTCTCCTATCCGACCGCCAAGTCTTACATCATCCAGTCAGGCGAGCGTATTCGCAACCCGAAGACACGCATGCTGACGAAGAAGAACCTGGCCTAAAGAAGCCGGTTTTATACAGGGGGCCTGGGATAAGCTAAAAGTTTATCCTGTGCCCCCTGTCCATTTTTGCCCCCGCACGGTATAATAGTGATATGGGACTAATAACTGGCATACTTCTCTACGACATCGCCGACAAGGCGGCGTCGATAGAGTCACAGATTAAAGAGCCGTACTCGGACGAAGAAGAGGCGGCCTTGGGCTACGCCGTGCTCATCGGCGCCTTCGCCACGGTGTTCTGGCCCTTTGCCATCGCCTGGCCACTGGCCCTGCGCCGCAACCCCTGGTGCTTTGGTTACCTGGCCACCGGTGCGGTGATCCTGATCCTCTCCCCCTTCAACTACCTGGCCACCGGCATCCTCTTCGGCCTGGCCTGGACCTTCGTGTTCTGCTGGTGGATCCAAAACCCACAGCACGTCCGCCCCATGACAAACTGGTACTTCGACTCCAAGCCACGAACGGCACAGCCTGTCCAGATGGAGCTACCCCTATAGACCGGGAATAAAACGCACCGTTGTGGAGTTATACACGGTATAATACACTCTTCGGTCCCCACTTGGAGCCGGATACTAAAGACAAACTACTAAAAAAGAAAAAAGGACAAATGACTACACAAACAAGTAATGAAGCACGGACCGACGCCCAGGTAGCAGCCCAGGCGAAGGAGCTATACGAATGGGTGCTCCGCTTTGCACAGGTAAACAAGTGGGAGCTGACAACAAACGACGGCGTGTCCGGGTTCGAGGGTGAGCTCGTAATGCGCGGAGTCTGCACCAAGATTTGGCCACAGTACGCCGGCGAGATTCGCCGAGCCGAGCTGGACGCCTTTATACAACCTATTTACAGATACTTGCGCGCCACCGGAAACGCGGCGTGCGTCTACAATCCCGCGCTCGAGCAGCGCAAGGCGGCACCGGTCTGGTTCATCGCACAGAAGTGGAACACGGCCAAGCCGGTACCAGTGCCGCATTTTACCAACCGCAACACAGTCGAAGTACCGTCTTCCTTCTCCAGCGGCGGCTCAGGCAACTCCATCGGAGACCTCATGCGCCCCGACGCGGCGGCCAAGATGCTCGAAATCGCAAAGGCAGCTCAGGCAAAGGCCCGGGCGAAGCGCGGCACCGCGAGCACGATCGCGGACTACATCGAGGTAGTGATGCTCGAATCCGAGCACCCGCTCACCGCGGAAGAGGTTCTCTTCTCGCTGCGGACAGAAAACGTACAGGCCAGCGACTGGTCGGTGCGACTCAACCTCAGCGCCCTTATCGAGGCCGGCTCGGTTTCTATCAGGACCGAGACCGAGGAAGAACGCATCCTACGCAACGGCGGTCCGGCTGGTCGGTTCGCCCAGCTGTACGCACACGGCGACCACGTTCCACCGCGCACGGTCGGCAAGCTATTTAACAACATGGTCACGGCGGCAGCCGACGGCGAGACGGACAGAGTTCAGCCGGTTGTAAGCGCATCGGGCCTGGACCCCAGGGTCGAGCAGATCGGACAGCTGGTCACACAGCTCATCGAGGAGGCCACCGTGGAACTACGTTCCGAGCTGGCGTCGCTCAAGGACAAGCTGAGGTCTCTCCTCGGCTAGGCACCGGCGGGGTGTGGCGCAGCTTGGTAGCGCGGGTGGTTCGGGATCACCAGGTCGCAGGTTCGAATCCTGTCACCCCGACACGGTATAATAGAGCCAATGACGAAACGACGAAAGGAATCAAATGGCACAAAAGACTAACCACGGAGAGGTAGTGGCACGGAATAGCCACGTCTTCGTATGCTGGGACGGATCGGCGCTGTTCGAGGTATGGAAGCTCGAGGCCGGCATCCCGGTAAAACACCTGTACACATTCGAAGACACCGCGGTAGGCAACCTACAGGCGGCGAAAGACAGAGCTCAGGAGTGGATCGGCGTGTTCGGCGTGTCCACGGAAGTCCTGATCAACGCGGGCATGCTGTGAGGAGGGTCCATCTTCTAGGATCGGGCCTCGCGGTCCTAGCCACACTAGGCATCTCGGTAGGCCCGGTTTCCGCGGCCACCTGCAAGACTTGCACTCCTCCGCCGAAGAAGACTCCGATCACGGCGGCCTCACCGGCCTGGATCGAGCCACCGGCCTGGATGAACCTGCCTGCCAACGCGCAGTTCCTCGGCGTGGTGACCGGCGCGGACGGATCGAAGCGTCTCTGCTGGAAGTACGTACGTCGTACTCTCTGCGACGCCCCCGGAACCAGAGTTCCGTAAAGTGGCGAGCAACTATCCACCCGGCGTGACCGGGTTCGAAACACAGATCGCCGGCGTGGACTCCGAGCTCACGGTCGACCATCGCGAGGCCTCGTGCCAGAACGACGAGTGCGCCGAGTTCGACAAGACGGAAGAACGCCAGGTCGACTTGGAAACCTACTACGACCGCCACTCGGTATACGAGACCTGGTCTTGGTCCTGTCCGGTCTGCAACTCACGGGCGACCTTCGACCGGGAGTACGACCAGGACTAGTGCTTTTGCTTTGTCGCTCCCCTATGGTATAATACAATTACTCAACTAGAAAGGAGTGATTGTGCCAAGATACTCATTTAGGTTTGACGAAGTCTCAATGAACCAGGTGTGGTTCACCGCTGAGAACTTCGCTCACGCTGAAGAACTTCTTGAGAAGTGCCAAGACGAAGAGATGAACATCTCAGACCTGCCGGACGCAGAAGAGCGCAACCGCGGAATTCAACTTGACTTCAGCGTCTCAGTGCTTGAAGAGTTGTAGAAACGTCACTCCCCTATGGTATAATAGTTCAGTAGTCGGCGGAAACCCGTAGGGCGCCGAATAGAGATGAAGGCCACCGCGGTGGGAAACTGAGAATCTCGTTCCGACTACACACAACGACGAAAGGACAAGCAATGCCAATTCTGATAACTGATGGAAACGCTTTCGCAATCATCGGCGCTGGCCGCCGTGAGTTGGAGCGTACGGGACGTGGAGACGAAGTCTCAGCGTTCACTGCAGAGATGACTGCGGGCGACTACAACCATTTACTTCAAACTATGACGAAGTGGTTCCCCGACGCAGAGATTGCGGATTAACGATGACCCAGGCGACTATCTGGTGTAAGGGTCCGGCCACTCCGTGGTCGGGCCTAACCCCCCTTGAAAGATTTGCAATTATGTTTCGCCCAAACATCCTCAACGAGATTGGGTCCAAGTTTGGTTCGTGTGGTCCACAGACCGTGGAACTAGACACCTCAGACCCGAACGACGTATGGCCGGACGACTGCCCCACCTGCGGGACAGACACACACTGGGATATGGATATGTTCTGGAGTATGCACCCAGAATACAAAGGACCAGACATAGAAGAGCTTATTTAAGGTTTGTCGCTGCCCTACGGTATAATACATTCATAAGGTCAAAACAAAAGAGAGTTTGACCCCGGAACACGGAGAGGAGAAAAAGTGGATAAGCCAACCATTGTGACCACGAGCACGACCGTGTCTCGTACAGTCTCAAGTGTTGAACTTGACGGTGAAGGTGCTGCGCTGGTCGAGCGACTAGAAAACGCTCGCAAGCAGATTTCAGTTTACGAAGCCGAAAAAGACGAAGTGACAAAAGCGCTCAAAGAGCGAATTGGTGATGCAGACGCAGCAAGCGTCAATGGCGTCACTCGAGTAGTTGTCCAGCACGTCGATTCAAGCAACATTGACCGGAAGATGCTTAGTGAGTTAGTTGCGCCAGAGATTGTCGCAAAAATCACAAAGCCAAATCCTTACTCATACCTTAAGACCCTCAAGGCCTAAGGTTGCAAGCAGTGGAGTTCCGGGGGCTCATTGCCCCCGGACTTCACTCTAAAATCCAACGACGACAAAAATTGGAGTATCTATGAGCAGCAAGTACAAAGACACAGAGTGGTACTGGCGCAAGCGCATTGCCACGGAGATTGAGCGCAAGGTCGCGTATGACGTAGAGTTCAAAGGCCTACACGACGCCGACGCCAGACTGATTCACGAGGAAATCGTGGACAAGGTAGTGCTCAAGGGGGCAGCAGAAGACGTTGGCTTTACAACGTCAGCCTAATACGATATAATAAGACTACTGCGGCTAACCCAGCCGTGGAAAACGACGAAAGGACAAAATGGACAAAAAAGCTCATGTCCAGGGTCTGGCTCTCTACCTAGAGTACGAGAAGCCGTACGACACTGGCTTTGCAGTCCAACAGGTGCTGATAACACCTGATGGCTACAACAGCGAAGGTGTGCTCGTTCAGACGCACCTATACCGCCGACGTATGAAACCTGGCGAAGGCAAAAAGCAGTGGAAGGTCACTGCTACAAACGAAAAGATAGTAGCAGACGTACTCAGTGGTGAGGTTGCACAACTTGACGAAACCACCTGGGGTCAAAAAGCATTCATGCGTCTTGACTACGCAAATCCGCTATTCGACGCAATCGTCATTCAGCACTGGACACTGCGTCAAAAGCCACTCGTGATGGAGGTCTCTCAAGTAGACCTAGATGACATCGCAAAAGGTAAGACTCCCTACAAACTTATGTACCGTATGCAGCAGTGCCGCCTAAAAGCCGGATTCCCTGCTGACGCGGTACCTGCAGCATAAGGAGCCAACGTGACTACAACATCTAATCCCTGGACTTCCAGGTACGACGACAAACTTGGCACCTATGTCGAGCCAACAGGATTTCCACACACCGTGGCATCCCTGCTTGGGTTGGCAGCAGTGCAACAAGCGTATCCTGCTGGCAAAGATATACTCAACTCTCTAGTCTCAGACTCTGGTAGAGTAGTTATACGCGCCAACACTGTTATTGCTTCAAAGAAAGAGAGTGTAATGGAAAATGAAGTAGACTCTCTCGCTGGAGCAACAAAGTACACTCGCCCTAATGGTGAGGACTACTACACACGCAAGTGGGGTGAGCACGACGACGTAATGGTACTTCGTGAAGCTCGTGCAAGTAAACTTCACACTCTGCTCTATGGCGCTCCAGGCTGCGGCAAAACCGCTCTGCTAGAAGCAGCATTCTCCAACGAACCAGGTGGTATTGAAACCGTACTTGGTACCGGTGACACAGAACTTTCTGACTTCATTGGTGGCTACGTACAAGACAAAGACTCATTCAGATGGGTCGATGGACCACTCGTTCGTGCACTCGAAAACGACTCAGTCTTCTTCATTGACGAAGTAGGTCTGATTGACCCTAAGGTCATGGCCGGTGTTTACGGAATCATGGACGGTCGTACAGAGTTGCTGATAACCGCAAACCCAGACCGCGGCGCAATAAAGGTGAAGGAAAACTTCTTCGTCGTCGCTGCGACAAACCCAAACGCTCCGGGAGTTCGTCTCTCTGAAGCACTCGTGTCTCGCTTTCGTCTGCAGTCAGAGATGACCACAGACTGGACGCTTGCACGTAAACTGGGCACACCTGTACAACTAGTTAATGCGGCGCAAAATCTTGCACGCAAACAACAATCAAGTGAAGTGTCATGGGCACCTCAGATGCGAGAACTCCTCGCCTTCCGTGACATCTCATTAAAGTTCGGCACAAAGTTCGCATTAGCGAACCTCATCGCAAGTGCTCCCGAGCACGACCGCGCCGTCGTTGCGGACGTGTTAGGTCGAGTCTACGGTGAGGAGTGCCGACCAGCGAAGATTTAACTCTTCGTTGCTGGAGGAGGGGGAGGTACTGGGTCACCTCCCTCTCCACCCCTAACTTTACTTATGGACCCCAACACGATATAATACATTCAAGAGTCTAAACCCTAAGAGAAGAGGACGTAAGACATGAACCACGTAGACTACACACCCGGTGTGCTTGGTCGGAAAAGTAGCACTCCTTCCGAGTGGCTACCTCTCAGTCGAGAGATTTCTGAACTGGTAAACACCTGGTCCAACCGCTCGGACATCGTTGCCTTCGTTGGTCCCGGTGCCGGTGGACAGACTGCCGCATTCTTCACTCCTGCTACTGCAGAGGTTGAAGTAAGCATTCCAATGGCATTTACCCCTTATGTCAAGCCAGAAGACATTGGCTCAATGCTCGACAAGAGCACTCAGTACGAATGGCCAAAAGCCACAGGTTGTATCTTTCACGAGGCAATGCACGCACGATACTCCTTGTGGGACCTAGCGAAAGCAGCAGAGGACCTTAATGAATCCCAGCACCAGACACTCGTCCTGTTCGAAGAGTCCAGAGTCGAGTCTCGCGCCCTTACAATCGCGCCCGAGTACGTTAACTTCCTCCGTGCAAGTGCGCTCGAAATTGCGATTGACGACGCAGCCGAACAGTTTACAAAGAACTCTACAACTAGAAGTGCAGGTATGCTTGTCGCTCTCGTACACTCTAGAGTCGACGCAGGTATTCTCGACCAGCGTGACGTACAGGCTGTCTTCGACGTATGCAGTGACTGGCTCGGCGACGACCGAGTTTCTCGCCTTCGCGAAATCTTAAACAAGACTCGCACACACACAGACGACAAAAACATCACTGCGTTGTACCCTCTTGTCGACGAGTGGCTAGACATTCTAAAAGATGCAGCACAAGAGCATGGCGAGACTTTGAACGACACACCTAGCAAAAGTTTAATCGCAGCACTGACTGAAGCATTGGCAGAAGCAGCCGACTGCGTAGCAGTGGGTGTCACTGCCTCTATCAACGACGAACAGACTGAAGAAGAGCGTCGTCAATCAGTTGCAGCACGCTACAAAGCCTCTGCAGAGCAACATGACCACAAAGAGACATTCAGCAAAGTCTTTGGCAAATCAAGTGGTCCTGGTGCCTCAGACACAAGTTCAAGATTGATTGCTCACCGTCCACCAACTCCACAAGAGCGTGCAGCAGCAGTCTTGATTGGTAATGCACTGGAGAAGGCAAAGTACCGCGAGCGTGACATCACTGTCTCCGCTTCGCAGTTGCCTCCAGGACGTCTACACACTCGCACAGTAGTACAGGGTGCTGCCCAAAAGTCTGCAGGTGTACGTACGCCAGTGACTCCTTGGCGCAAGACCACACGCAAGCACACCGACGACCCCACACTATCAGTAGGTGTAATGGTAGACATCTCTGGCTCTATGGACTCAGCGATGCAACCAATGGCAACTACTGCGTGGGTAATGAGTGAGGCTGCACATCGCGTGCAGGGTCGCTATGCTCAGGTGTACTATGGCAACGACGTATTCTACTCAAGCAAGCCACTTGCAAGAGAGTACGAAGTAAACGTCTACACTGCGCACGATGGCACTGAAAAGTTTGAAAAAGCATTCAAGGCACTCGACGGCGCACTCAATCTGCTGCACGGTTCAGGTGCTCGCATGCTCGTTGTCGTAAGTGATGGTGAGTACACTCCAGACGAGCGCGCTCATACCGTCAAGTGGATGAAGGCTTGCAAAGATGCCGGCGTCGCCGTGCTGTGGGTACCGTTCGACAATTACGGTTCAGCACGTAGGTACGCCGAGCACGCAGACGGCGTAGTCATCGACACCAAGACATCGTCTGAAGTAGAACACGTCTCCAAAGAGATTGGCATGGCGGCGAGTAAATTACTGTCAAAGATTGGCATCAAGAATTCTGCGGCTTAAGACCGACAGAACAAAATCCGCGCGGCACTCGTACACTTCTCTCGAGCGTCGCGCGGGCAAGACTCCAAGACGGCACGAGTACGTGTCGTCTACATTCACGTCGGACTACCGACCAAGCGGACTGGAACGAAGCAGCCTCCTCATGGGGCTGTGGTCGTACAGCCACTGGAGTCGGCACATCTGGGCAGACCTGCGGAAGACCGGCACGAAGGAGTGTACTTTGTCGGCTAAACATGGTATAATAGACTCATGAATCAAACGACGATAGACGTACTACAGATAACCGACCTGGTACATGCCGGCACCTTTGACGCGGACATAGACCAGCTCTCGACCGCAATCAACATGCGGCTCCAAGACCTTGGAAAGCTGCCGAAGACGGCGTCGAGCGGCCTCACGCCCTCGCGGACGTTCGCCAGTGCCCCATCCAAGAAGCTGGCCATCACCGACCTGTCGGTCGGCGACCGGGTGAAGTTCAACTCGGACTGCGGCACGAAGTACATGATTGGCCAGACCGGCACGGTCAAGTCGAAGCGGAGAACCAAAGTAGTGGTGACTCTCGATGACCCAGTCGGCCGGTTTGCACGGAGAGACTCGTCTGGCGCCGTGTACTCGGCACCGGTAGTGGCACCAGTCGGCATCCTGGAGAAGGTCTGATGAGCGGCAAGAGTAGGCCGAAGAAGCGGCCAGGTCCAGTCTGGGTCGGTGAGAGACGGCAAGTAGTCATAGACCCGGTTCCACGGTGCGACTTCTGCTTGAGCAACGCCAAGTACGACGCGGCAAGCTTCACGGGCCCATGGGGCTACTTCTGCGAAGTACACTTCGCGTCGCTGGGCAACGGTAAACTAGGCGTAGGATACGGGCAAGAGATAGTCCAAACCAAGGGAGTGTAGCTTTATGAGTCAACCATTCACAGTACGGGTAAACATCTGGGCAGACCTGTCCATAGAGGCCGAAACCATGGCCGAAGCGGTCGAGCAGGCCACTATGGCCGGAGTCTCGGTGAGCTGTCCGGTCGGCACGGCCACAGTCGACTCAGTCGCAGTATCGACCGAATCTGGAGACACCGGTCTGGCGTAGTTTACTTTGTCGCTCTATTATGGTATAATACATTTAATGGTCAGACAGTCTGACCGGAAAAGGACGAAAAGACGATGGCAAGTACGGTCCAAGACCTGATTGACAGTCTCAACGAGATTGAGGACAAGACTCAGCACGTCTGCTTTCAGTACTACTTGAAAGAACACTTCGAGTACTGGAACGACGACATCTCAGATGCGGCGTGGAAATACGCCTGCGAACGCGCACAGTCGGACGAATACTTCCCAAGTCCGGACGAACTCTTCACCTACGTGTCAGAGGGCGTCGACAACGAGAAAAAGGTGGAAGTCTGATGGCGACCAAATCTTTGTACCTGGCAAACGAGAACGGCGACTGGTGGGAGTTCAATCCCGACAGTGTCATCTACGTAATGCGGGCATCCGACATTCCAACAGACGTGGCAGCAGACCGTGAGTTGGACATCCGCGACGGCGTCATCTACGAGGCACCGGACAAGTTCGAGAAGACAATCTGGGAGTTCGGCACTCCGATAGAGGAGATGCACACCGACTTCATCAACATACTAGAGGGCGACGACTCGGTCTGACACGCGTAGTTTACTTTGTCAATGCAATACGGTATAATACAATTATTCAACACGGAGGACAGGCGCTGGTCAAACGAAAGACTGCTACTGCGCAGGGTCCGAAACAATACGCCGCTCCGTGTTGAACCTTAAACCCAGCGACGAAAAGGACGGCAAGAGATGGACACACTGCAAGACCTGAAGAACTTCGTGAGTGAGAACATGCCCGGTGCAACCGTGGTGCTAGACGGCGAAGAAATCATAGTGCGGACTGGTCTCGGGTACGACATGGGAACCCTTCTGTACGTACTGAACGAGGAGGAGTAGACTATGGAAGAGATGGAAACGCAAATCTCTCAAGCGGCGAAGTACCTGCTGCTCGCGGGTAAAGACCTAGTGCCGATAAAGCTGGAATACTCCAGCGAGGACATAGTCGACCAAATCTGCTACATGATGACATTCGGAGACGACGACTCCGTACTCGAAATCCCGTACGAGTCTGTTCCAAAACCACTCAAGAAACTGATGGTGATGATGCTCGAAGACGCAAGACAACGCGTCAATTAAGGGTGTACAAACGTCAGTCCTGCACGGTATAATACATTTATTCAGTCGAACAAGAAGTAGACTGGGGATGGGAGAACCATGGTAAACCTAAAGAAGATGGAAGCACCGACACCTTGTCGTTGGTACCAAAACTTCACGGTTGAGTTCGAGGGTAAAAACTACGTAATTCAACTACTGTCTGACGACGAGGGTGTCGAAGACACGAACGTCAACTTCTGGTTAGAGGGAGACGAAGAGGAGATAGACCGGGACGAAGTTCCAGTCGAGGTCCTCGACTTCGTGGTCGAACTGACGTTCGACCCAACTACTGGAGAACACATCCAGTATCTATAACATTAAACCGTGAGGGGTTGACAAACGTCATCCCCTTGCGGTATAATAGTTCTAAGCGACCTGAGGGCGCGGGGAACACTGCTCACTCGAGCGGTCGTCCGCGGTAAGTCCTCCAGGACGCCCACAACTAAAGACGAAAGGACAAAGATGGGATACACCCACTATTGGAACATCAAGCAACCGCTAGAACCTGAAAAGTTCAAAGCGTTTGCGGAAGATGTCAAGAAGATAAAGTCGGCAACCAGCGTCAAGTGCGGGATAGTCGCGAATCAGTACGAGGTCGTAGTAAACGGTCCGTGCGAGTCGCTAGTAATCCAGCTCAACGACTCTGGCTTCGACTTCTGCAAGACAAACCGCTACGACTACGACGTAGTCGTCACTGCGACACTCCTGCTGGCAAAGCGGCACTTCGCGGATGCAATCTTGCTGAGCTCTGACGGCGGCGAGACTGGCTTCGCGATGGCAAAGCCGCTGTACGAAAAAATCACCGGTGAAGAGTTCACGGGACGAGCGACTGAGACTGGCGGCGTACTCTCTGAAGAAGAGTTGTACCACATGGCCAACACAGGACGCGCTTAATGGAACTGTACCTGTACCTGGACTTCATTGGCATCTACGTCGAGTCAATCGGCCTAGACGCACTTATACCGACCTGGACGCTGTTAATTCCAGTGGTAATCGTTGCGGCACGAAAGTGGCTTGCTCGACGATAAATCTAAACTTCTTGCGCTCGCCCAACCCATCTCGGGCTAGTAGCGCGGGGGAGCCCTGGGCATGGCTTAAAACTGTCCACACATTTACTGACCGACACAACGAAAGGTTTACATGCAACAGGTAGTACATGAAGTCCCGCACGGCAAGTGGGGACAACTCGCGAAGAGCGGGCAAGTCTTGCCACCGGAGGTCTACGAGGCGTTCGAGAAAGACTTTGGCCTGAAGACCGACAAGTCTACCGGTCGTATGCGGAGTGCCTACATCTGGAAGCTCAAGGACTTGGGCTGGACTGCGAGCGCAATCTCTCGTGCGATGGGTGTGACTCGTGAGAGAGTGCGGCAACTTGGCCAAACTAGGCCGGAAGACAACTGGCTCGACTACGTACTGACTCACTTCCCGCTGCCACCTGCACCGGTCTATGCGGAGTTCCACGGCAGAAAGAAGTACGTCAGAGACACGCCTCAACCCAGCGACCGCGTCAGAAAGCGACTGCTGGAGCTACAGCCCTACGCCGAGATGATACGTGGGCACGGCCCGAGGTACCGTGCGGAGGCAGAGGAGTACGTGCGCCTGCTGGACTACGCGGTGAAGGTAGAGAAGGTACAGATTGCCACATTGGCAAAGTTGCTGGGAGTCACGCACGCGGCCGTAGCAAACCGTATGATACGCTACGGCTTTAAGAAGACAACTGGAAAGAGCAGAGCGCTCCAAACAGTTTTAAGAAAGAACAGAGCGAAAGGACGCAGTAGATGATAGTTGCAACGATGCTAAAGAACAAAGCGCCGCAGTCGGCGTGGTTGGTAGAGGTAAAAGACACGGACACGGACACATACCGTCGTGCCGCTTGCTCGACTCTCGGCGCTGCAAAGCGTGCGGCTGTTGAGTTCGCGAGTTCGATGCTAGACGCACCTAGACACCGTCTACCCTGGGTCCAAGACGAGATGCAGAAGGCAGAGGGAATTCAGTACTACCGTGCGGAAGTTAAGAATTAAATTTGGCTCGAGAAAAAATCAAGAGACCAAAAAAGTACTGAAGAGACAGGTGCGGTGTTCACACTGCGTTGCGGTTGTGTCTGTACCGCTCTCAGACCTTAGGACTCCTTACTTCTGTCTAGGCTGTAGAAAGTTCGACGCATGAAAAAACCCCCGCCTCATCAGCGGGGGTTTAGTCTTAGTCGTTTAGACCGAGTAGACCAACTCGTACCCGCGGTCTTGAATCTTCTCGCGGACTTTGCCTTGAGCAAACCACTTAGCAGCGAGTTCAGTACCGAAGACCATGGTCTTTGACTGGCGAGAATCTTTTTCTGCCATGCCCCAAATCATGCGGACTTTGTTGCCTTCGAGAATTACCTCGTAGACTTTCTTCTTACCGTTTTCCCCGCGACTTCCATCGCTGGTATTCATTAAGCACCATTTAGCGCTCATTAGTATCTCCATCTCTTTGTCGTTGGTTTCCGTATTAAGTTGTAGTCTTATTATACCTTAGGGCACTGACATTTAGTCAATGCCCTTCTGGCATTTAGTTTAGTCGC
>Ga0315904_10001954_pt1 | contig 32404 bp, 25 predicted proteins | sample LakEriMetagenome_6_FD_203529 | JGI IMG/M metagenome (GOLD analysis project Ga0315904, IMG submission 203529) | Freshwater fungal communities from buoy surface, Lake Erie, Ohio, United States - Buoy 12 MA120 | ecosystem: Environmental > Aquatic > Freshwater > Lake | place: USA: Lake Erie, Ohio...
CACGAGGTGACGGATGAGATCGCGCCGGGTGCGGGCGGCGGTGCTCGCCGCCGTCGTCGCTCCGGCGTGCCTCGCTGTGATGCCGGCGGGGGCGCCGGTCCCGGCGGCACGAGCGGCGTCGCCCGCCCCCGTCGCGATCGCCCCGCCCGCCCGCTACGTCCCCGTCGGCCCGGAGCGACTGGCCGACACCCGCGACGCCGACTGCGGGTGCACGCCGGTCGGCACCGGGACCGTCCGGGTGCAGGTGACCGGACGCGCCGGGGTGCCGGTCGGTGCGACCGCCGCGGCGGTGACCGTCACGGTGGTGAACGCCACGACCGACACCTACCTCACGGCCTGGCCGGCCGGCGCCACGCGGCCCACCACCTCCACCGTCAACGCCCGGCGCGGTGTGGCGGTGGCGAACGCGGCGATCGTGCCGCTGTCGGTCGATGGCGCGATCGACCTGTTCTCGCCCGCCGACACCGACGTGGTGGTGGACGTCTCCGGTGCGTTCGTGCCGGCGAGCTCGAGCGCGGCCGGGCGCTTCGTGCCGGCCGAGCCGCAGCGCCTGCTCGACACCCGCGAGACCGGTGCGGGGGTGCTCGCCGGCGGTGAGATCACCGTGGCGCGCCCGGCGGCGGTGGCCGCCGATGCGCTGGCCCTCGTGGTGAACGTCACCAGCGTCGGAGCGCGCCGCCCGGGCTTCGTCACGGCGCGGGCGGCGGGAGCACCTCCGGCCGAGACGTCGATCGTGAACCCGGACGGCACGGGCAGTGCCGTGGCTGCGTCCGTCGTCGTCCCCGCGTCGCCGGCCGGCATCACGATCGGCACGTCGGTGGCCTCCGACCTCGTGGTCGACCTCGTCGGGTGGTTCACCGGACCGTCCGCCCCGGTGTCGACCGCCGGTCTCTTCGTGGCCGCAGCGCCGCAGCGGCTCGTGGACACACGCAGCGACGGTCCGCGGGTGTGGCCGGACGGCACCCGCGAGGTCGCGGTCGACCTCCCGGGTGCGGCCGCGCTCGTCACCAACGTCACCCTCGATCTCGCCGACGCCGCCGGGTTCGTCACCGCCCACGCCGCCGGCACCGCGCGACCACCGACCTCGACGGTGAACTCCCCCGGCCGCAACACGGTGGTCGCGAACGCGGCGATCACGGGTCTGTCCGAGCGGGGACTCGCCTGGTACGCCAACGCCGGGACCGACCTCGTGGTCGACGTGTCGGGCTGGTTCACCGGCGCCCGTGTGGCGGCGACCCGACCGTCGCCTCCGAACTCCCCGCCCCCGCCGCCGCGGGTGTTGCTCGTGGGCGACTCGACCCTCGCCGCGCTCGACGTGGTCCCGGCGTCGCAGCGAGCGCTCGAAGGCATGGTGTCCCGCCTCGACGCCGCACCGTGTCGCCGCCTCGTGCGGCCCTCGTGTCGCAGCGCGTTCACCGGGCTCGTGCCCAGCACGGCCGTCGAAGCGATCCGGAGCGCACCGGGCCCGATCGACGTGGTCGTGCTGAGGGTCGGCTACAACGAGAGCGCCTCGACGTTCGCCTCGTCCGCCGAGGCCGTGCTCGCCGCCGCACGTGCACGAGGCGCGCGCGTCGTGGTGTGGCTCACGTTCAGCGAGGGCACCGGCACGCAGCTGCGCACGTATGCGCAGAACAACGCCGTGCTGCGCTCGCTGGCGTCGAGCGGGGCCTGGCCGGAGTTGCAGATGGCGGACTGGCGCGCCTACGCCGCGCCCAACGGTGCGTGGTACTCGCCCGATCGCGTGCACCTGCAGGGCAGCGGGGCGTGGGCGACGGCCGACTACGTGGCTCGGTGGGTGGCACACGTGACGCACCGCCCGTGCCCGAGGCCGTGGGTCCCGGGTGACGCGGTGAGCGAGCGGTGTCCCGATCCGGACGCCGAGGCCGCCCGCCGCGGCCCACCCGACCTGCGCGCCCTCACCGCCGCCTGAGCGCCGCGCCCCGGGTGGCGGCGGCGGGGTGCGGTGCGTCGCGGCCCGGGCGTCGAGCCCACGACGTCAACGGTCGGTGCCGTCCGTGCCGTCCGTGCCGTTCGTTCCGTTGGTGCCGTTGGTGCCGTTGGTGCCGTTGCGGTCCTCCCAGTCGACCCACTCGACGCCGCTCTCGTCCACCCACGTCCGCACCGCCTGACCGGTCGTGCGCGCCAGGTGCTCGCGCCCGATGAGCTCGATCACCCCGGCGGCCTCCAGCCGCTCGCGCACGTGGCCCTTCAGCTCGGCGAAGCGCAACGTCACGTCGCGCGCCGCCAGGTCGCGCACCAGCTCCTCCAACGCGTCGATCGCGGTGACGTCGACGTCGGTGATCGGCTCGGCGGTGACGACCACCACCTGCACCGGGCGTCCCGCGGTCTGTGCGGCGTCGACCCGCTGGAGCACGTCCTCGACGAAGAAGCGGGCGTTGGCGAAGAACAGCGGTGCGTCGAAGCGGTAGAGCAGCAGGCCCGGCACGCGCCGGCCCTCGGGGTGGCGGTCGCCGTCGTGGTAGCCCTTGAGGCCGTCCACGCGCACGAGTTCCGTCGTGTGCGGCATCCACGCCTTGCGGAGGAAGTTGAGCACCGAGAGGGCGATCGCGATGCCGACACCGGTGATCGCGCCGAACAGCGCGACGGCCACGAAGGCCGCCGTCGAGAGCAGGAACTCGCTGCGGCGCAGCCGGGCCAGGCGCAGCGTGCCGCCGATCTCGAACAGTCGCAGCGCTGCGGCGATCACGACCGCGGCGAGGGTGGCCTGCGGGAGGTTCCGGAACGCGCCGGCACCGAACACGACGAGCGCGGTGAGCACCAGCGCGGCGATCACGCCCGTCAGCTGGGTGCGTGCACCCGCGGCCTCGGCGACCGGGGTGCGCGACGAGCTGCCGCTCACCGGGAAACCCTGGAAGAAGCCGCTCGTGACGTTGACGAGGCCGAGCGCGACGAGCTCCTGGTTCGAGTCCACCTTCGCGCCGCGCTTGAGCGCGAACACGCGGGCGAGCACGCTCGTGTCGGCGAAGGCGACGAAGGAGATCCCGAGCGCCGCGGCGAACATCGCCGAGATGTCGTCCCAGTCGGTCGACGGCAGGCTCGGCGTCGGGAAGCCGGCGGGGAGGTCGCCCACGAGCGCGAGGTCGTCGGTCGTGAGTCCCGCCGCGAGCGTGACCACGATCGAGCCGACGACGGCCACGAGCACCCCGGGGATCAGGCGGGTGATCCGGCCGAGGACCAGGATCACCGCGAGGCTCCCGGCGGCCATGCCGAGCGCCCAGCCGTTCGTCGCGCCGTCGACGACACCGTCCACGAAGGCGCGGGCGGAGTCGACGATGCCGTCGGCGTCGACGGAGAACCCGAACGCCTTCGGCAGCTGGGCGACCACGATCGCGAGCGCGATGCCGTTGAGGTAGCCGTAGCGCACCGGTGTGGACAGCAGCTCCGCGAGGAACCCGAACCGCGCCAGACCGGCGAGCACCCCGACGAGGCCGACGATGATCGACAGCGTGCCGGCGAGCGCGATCGCCTCGGCCGGGTCGTCGGCGGCCAGCGGCACGATCGCGGCGAGGATGAGCGGCGCGAGCGCCGAGTCGGGCCCCATCACCAGCACCCGCGACGGCCCCACGAGCGCGTACACGAGCAGCGGCACGATCGTCGCGTAGAGCCCTGTCACCGCCGGCAGGCCCGACGCCTGTGCGTAGGCCATGCCGGCGGGTACGAGCAGGCTCACCAGCACGACGCCGGCGACGGCGTCGTTCAGGAGCCAGCGACGTTCGTAGCCGCGAAGCTGGTCGACGATGGGCACGAACCGGGTCCAGCCCGCGCGCCCGTGACCGTTCGGGTCGTTCGCGTCGTTCCCGCCGTTCCCGCCGTTCGCGGACGGTGGGTCGATGGTCGCGCCGGATGCGCTCGGGGTCGTCACCGGTCGCGACGGTACCCCTGGCGGACGTGTCAGACGGGCGCCTGCACGGTGGGCAGCGGCGAGCGCATCGGCGGCTGGTGGTCCCACAGGTCGGCGACGAGATCGCTGCGCAGCGACGCGAGCGAGGGATCATCCCAGCGGTTCTCGCGCTGGAGCGGATCGTTCGCCAGGTCGTACAGCTCGCCCTCGGTGCCGTCGTGGCTGCTGCCCGGCAGGTAGGTGGTGCACACCCAGCCGTCGCGGGTGATGGTGCGCAGGTGGACGTTCACCCCGAACAGGTCGCTGTCCCACTCGGTGAGCACGCGCTCGAACCCGCGGGTGTCCGCGTCGCCGTCGTCCACCGGCAACGGGCGGCCCTCCATCCACTCGGGCACCGGCAGGCCGGCGATCGTGCAGAAGGTGGGCGCGAGGTCGACGAGGCCGACCGGTCGGGTGACGGTGGACGGCGTGGCCGCGGCCGACGGTGCGGGCCGCCAGATCAGCGGCAGTCGCATCAGGCCGTCGACGTGGTACGGCCCCTTGAACAGCAGACCGAAGTCGCCGCCGAGCTCGCCGTGGTCGGTGGTGAACACGATGTCGACGTCGTCGTCCCACCCGCGGGCGCGGATCGCGTCGAGCACGCGGCCGATCGCCTCGTCGATGAGCTCGCACTCGACGGCGTTGAGCGCGGTCACCTCGCGCAGCTGGTCGGCCGTGAGCGTGGCCGGTGCCCACGCGAGCGGGGCCTCGTAGTTGCTCACGAGGCGGCCGTCGTACCAGGCGCGGTAGTGGCGCGGCTTCGCGTCGATCACGCGCTCGCGCTCGGTGGCGTCGGCGATGTAGTTCTCCGGCAGCGGCAGGTCGCGCCAGTCGATGCGACCGATCTCGTCCTTCGGCGGGTCCCACGGGTGGTGCGGGTCGGGGAAGCTCATCCAGCAGAACCAGTCGTCGTCGGCCTGCAGCGAGTCCAGCCAGGCGATCGTGCGGTCGGCCACCCAGTCCGTGTGGTACCACTCCTTCGGGATCGCGTTGTGCCACGCCTGCGGGGCGCCGGTGTCGCCGCCGCCCATCGCGTTCACCTCCAGCAGCCCGTCGAGCACGGGGTAGAACATGCCGACGGCCTCCGGGTGGTGCGTGGCGAGCCATCGTGCGTAGTGCAGCGGTCCGGCGGCGCCGTGGGTGGCCGACTCGAAGTGCTCGAAGCCGCGGTGCGGTCCGAACGTGCCGTTGCGGGCGAAGCCGTTCTCGGCGAAGCGGGCGAAGGGGTCGAGGAACGGCTCGAAGTGCGGCTTGCCGATGATGGCCGTGCGGTACCCGGCGTCGTGGAGCACCTCGGCGACCGACGGCGCGTCCTCCGGCAACGGCACGCCGTTCATCCACACGCCGTGCGTGCTGACGTGCTGGCCGGTGAGCATGGTGCTGCGCGACGGCATGCACACCACGCTCTGCGGGTGCGCCCGCTCGTAGCGCACCCCCTGCGCGGCGACGGCGTCGATCACCGGCGTGCGGGCGTACGTGCCGCCGTTGCAGCCGAGGGTGTCGTAGCGCTGCTGGTCGGTGGTGATGAAGAGGATCTTGCGTCCCATCAGTGCTGCTCCTGTTCCATCTGGCGCTTCAGCTCGGCGAGCGCTCCCGCGCTGCCGCCACCGATCACGAGGGCCATCGTGCGCGGGTCGCAGTCGGTGGAGTACACGACCAGGCACTCGTCGGGGCCGAGCTCGATCACGTCGATCGTGCCGCGGTGGTCGCGGAAGATCGGTGCGGTGATGCGGTACTGGAAGCGTCGCTGGGTGGCGTCGCACTGCAGGATCTGCTCGGGCATCGGCAGCCCGGCGCCCGTGGTGATCACGCGGGTGGTGCCGTCGACGGTGCAGTCGACGATGCCGGGGAACCAGGTGTGCAGCTTCGTCGGGTCGCCCGCGAGCGCCCACACGTCGTCGGCGCTGCGCGCGATGCGGATCTGGTGGCGGATCGAGCCGTACATCGTCAGCGAGTCTGCTCGATGAAGCGGGCGATGACCGCCGCCAGCTCGGGGCCGCGGTCCTCCTGCAGGAAGTGGCCGCCGCCGGCGATCGTGGTGTGCGGCTGCCCGGCGGCACCGGGGATGCGCCGCATGAACGGCCCCTCGCCGCCGCGGGTGACCGGGTCGCCGTCGCTGAACGCGCACAGCCACGGCTTCTCGAACCGCTCGAGCACCTCCCACGCGGCTGCGTTGTCGGTGCTGGCCGGGTCGTCCGGCGTGCTCGGCACGAGCGAGGGGAAGATGCGCGCGCCGGCCTTGTACGTGTCGTCCGGGAACGGCGCGTCGTAGGCGGCGATCACCTCGGGTGGGAGGTCGGTGGTGCAGCCACCGTTCACGATGCCGCCGATGGGGAACACCGGCGACTCGCGGCTGAAGCGCTGCCAGTTCAGGAACGCCTCGCTCAGCTTGCCGTCGCCCACCGGGAGGCCGGTGTTGCCGACCACCACCCGGTCGTAGCGCTCGGGCGCGGCGGCCACGAGCCGCAGTCCGACGAGGCCGCCCCAGTCCTGCCCGAAGAACGTGATGCCGGAGAGGTCGAGGTGTCCGAAGAGCAACTCGCTCATCCAGGCGACGTGGCGGGCGTAGGTGTAGTCGTCGGTGGACGCGGGCTTGTCGCTGCGTCCGAAGCCGACCAGGTCGGGTGCGATCACGCGGTGACCTTCACCGACGAGCACCGGGATCATGTGCCGGTACAGGTAGCTCCAGGTGGGCTCGCCGTGCAGGAGCAGCACCGGTGCCGCGTCGCGTGGGCCCTCGTCCACGTAGTGCACCCGCAGCGTGCCCGACCGCGGGTCGCCGGGGAGGGCGGTGATCTCGGCGTAGTTCGGCTCGACGTCGAACCCGGGCAGGTCGACGAAGCGCTCGTCGGGGGTGCGGAGGATCTCCACGGGCATCTCCCAGGCGGTGGGTCGGATCGTGATCGGGTCGCGATCGGGATGGGTCGGGTCAGAGCTCGACGGACGTGAGGTCGTCGCCGAGCACGATCGGTCCGTCGAAGTGTGGCGCGGCGAGGGCCCGCCACTCGTCCTCCTGGCCCGGTTGCAGCGCGGGAACGTAGTGCGTGAGCACGAGCGTGCCCACGCCGGCACGTGCCGCGGTCTCGGCCGCCTGGGCGACGGTGGAGTGGTAGTCGAGGATGTCCTGCAGCCGCTGCATCGGCACGAGCTTCACGAGGTCGTCGCGGATCACGGTCTGGACGTACGCGGTGGCGCCGCGGCACAGCTCGTCCAGCCCGGCGCACGGCACCCCGTCGCCGCCCATCACGACCGAGGTGTCGCCCACCTCGATCCGGAACGCCACGGTGGGCTCGACGGGACGATGGTCGGTGGCGCCCACCCGCACGGTGGCGCTGCCCACGGGGAACACCTCGCCGGGGGACACCTCCACCACCTCCACGACCGGACCCTGGGTGATGTCGGCGTGGTGGTCGATCCGGTAGCGGATGTCGGGGCGCAGCGAGGCGAGCGTGCCGTCCACCACCTCCTGCGTGCCGGGTGGGCCCCACACGCGCAGCGGGTTCGGGCCGGGGCTCATCACCCAGCGGGTGGTGATGACGTCGCCGAGGTCGGTGATGTGGTCGCTGTGGAGGTGGGTGATGAGGAGGCCGTCGAGGAACGGTGGCAGGACGCCCGCGGCGGTGAGCCGCATGAGCACGCCGCGGCCGCAGTCGACGAGCACGGTGAGGCCGTCGGCGGTGACGAGTTGCGACGGGCCCGCCCGTCGCGGATCGGGGATCGGGCTGCCGGTGCCGAGGAGGGTGACCTTCACGCCCGACCCCTCACGACCCGGGCGTTCCGTGTGCCCCGTCCGCCGCGGCGACGAGGGTGCGGATCCGGTCGATGGACGTGCGCACCACCACGCGCTCGCGGTCGTCGACGTCGTCGAGCGGCGGCAGGTCGTCGCCGGCGCCGAGCCAGCTGATGCGCAGCTCGGTCCAGGTGCGGCCGTCGCCCATGATCGTGCCCTCCACCGGTCCGGTCGCCTGCTGCGGCGCCGGGGTGCCGAGGCCGCGCTCGTGGCGGACGAGGTCGAACACCACGCGGTCGGCGTGGCCGGCCTCGGAGGCCGACCGCACCAGGTGGACCGGCACGCCGAACACGATCGTGTGGTCCATGCCCGCTTCCTTGTGCGTGTGCTTGTCGCGGAAGTCACGGCGTGACTGCATCTCGATGAACGAGCGCCGCGTCGGGTACTGCACGATGCCGATGCGGTGCCAGCCGGTGGAGGTCTGGTCGTCGATCACGTCGCCGAAGTACGCGACGACGGCGCCGATGTCGTCGAGCACGTCGACCGGGGCGTACTCGTCGTCGGCCTCGCGCCCGCTGCGGCCGCCGTCGGAGCCGTCGCCGTAGTCGGCGCGCTCGCGGTAGTTCATGTAGTTCACCATGAACACCGGGCCGTCCTCGTCGGGCGGGCAGTTCGCCAGCCGGCCGGCGTAGTCGAAGTCGATCATCCCGTAGCGAGGCACGGGGTCACCGTATCAATTGTCAGTCGACGTGACAAGAGTCGGTGATGACGGCCCGGTCAGGCGGTGAGGAGCCGCTGGATCGCGAACCGCAGCGCCGCAGCGGTCTGCGCGCCCGACAGACCCTGGTCGCGGCGCATCAGGTCGACCGCCTCGAACGAGCACAGCGCGTCGAGCGCCGCGAGCACGATCGCCCGCTGCGACTCGTCCATCACCTCCAGCTCGGTACGGAACAGGTGGCGGAGCTGGCCGCGCAGGAACGATCGCGACGACCGCAGCTCCTCGTCGAGTACGGCCTGGGTGGGGGCCAGCGAGCGGGAGAGGCGGGCGACGGGAGCGATGGCCGCGAACAGCTCGAGGCGCCGTTCGACGAAGCGGTCGATGCGCTCGTCGAGCGGCGCGCCCGGCCCCACCGTGAGCGGAACGAGCGGGCTCGCGAACGCCTGCTGGCGTTCGATCGCGGTGCGGGCGAGCTCGTCCTTGTCGGCGAAGTAGCGGAACACGCTGCGGTGCGACACGCCCGAGCGCTCGGCCACCGCGGCGATGCTGGGGCGCGGGTCGCCCTCGCGGACGAGCTCGAGGTAGGCGTCGACCACGGCGTAGCGGTTCCGGTCGCGGCGGGCGTGACGACCGTCCTGGCTGGCGTCGGTCTCGGTGTTCGGGGCCGCGTCCGCGTCGCTGCGCGGGCGCCGTCGACCCGACGCCGCGGCGCCGGTGGTCGGACGGGTGGGAGCCTCGGGCATCGTGCCAGCCTACGACGCCGGCGTCGGGACCCGCTCGGTGCGTCGGACGACCCGCCCGACGGCACGTCAGCCGGTGGCGACCGCGAACTGCAGACCCGTCGCTGATCGACAGGGTGGCGACCACCCCGGCCGGCACGCTCGAGACCGACTCGCCGGCCACGATGCCGGCCACGATGCCGGCCACGATGCCGGCCACGATGCCGGTGAGGGTGCCCGCGACCCGGCCGCGACGTGGGAGGATCGCCCGGTGACCGGGGAGGTGCGAGGGCGTCTGCATGGTGCGCATGCTCGTTCGGACGTCGCCGCAGGGCAGGCGGTTTCCCGGTGCAACTATTGACACAATATATGACAGAACATAGGGTGCAGCCATGACGGAACGTCGCGTGGCCCTCGTGGCCGGGGCAGGTTTCTACGTCGGACCGGATCTCGCGCGCGTGCTCGCCGCGCGCGGGCACGACCTGGTGCTGGGCGATCCGCCCGCCGACCTCGTCGCCGAGCTGGAGTCGCAGGGCGCCGCGGTGGAGGTCGTCACCGGCGTGCGCGACCTCGCCGTGCCGGGCGCCGCCCAGCGGCTCGTCGAGGCGGGTGTCGCGCGCTTCGGCCGGATCGACTCGGCCACCGCGTTCACCGGCCTCATCGTCACCGGCCGCTTCACCAACTCCTCCGTCGACGACTACCGCTCGGTGATCGAGGGCTGCATGATCGCCCCGTACGAGTTCCTGAAGGCGGCGCTGGTGCCGATGATCGAGCAGCAGGGCGGCCAGGTGCTCGTCATCACCAGCGCGAGCGCCGCACGGGCCACACCCGGGGCGCCGCTGTACTCGTCGGCCCGCGCCGGCGCGACGCACCTCGTGCGCAACGTCGCCCACGAGGTCGCCCGCCACGGCATCCAGGTGAACGCCGTGGGCACCAACTTCATGGACTTCCCCGAGTTCCGTCGTGCGAGCGGCGCCGACGACCCTGCCGTGCGCGCCAAGCTCGAGGCGCAGGTGCCCCTCGGCCGTCTCGGCACGATGGAGGAGTTCGCCCACTTCTGTGCCCCCTACGTCGACGGCACCAGCCGTTTCACGACCGGGCAGTTCACCGCCTACGCCGGAGGTTGGGCATGAGCAGCATCTACGAGCCCGGGTTCCGCGGGCACATCGGCCGTACGCAGCGCGACTCCACGCCGTGGTGGCCCGACCCGCCCGCCGGGCTCGGGCGGTCGAACGTCGTGATGATCGTCCTCGACGACCTGGGTTTCTCCCACTTCGGTTCGTACGGCAGCACGTTGCGCACCCCGCACGTCGACCGTCTCGCCGCGAACGGCCTGCGGTACACGAGCTTCCACACCACCGCGCTCTGCTCGCCCACGCGTGCCTGTCTGCTCACCGGACGCAACCACCACAGCGTCGGCATGCGCGGTGTCAGCAACTGGAGCACCGGCTTCCCGCACATGCGCGGTGGCATCTCCAAGCGCGCCGCCACGCTCGCCGAGCTGCTGCGCGAGCACGGCTACGCCACGTTCGCGACCGGCAAGTGGCACCTGGCGCCGATGGAGGAGACCTCGGCCGCGGGCCCGCACACCAACTGGCCGCTGCAGAAGGGCTTCGACAAGTTCTACGGGTTCCTGCAGGGCGAGACCGACCAGTTCTTCCCCGAGCTCACCCGCGACAACACGCACATCGACCCGCCCGGTCGCCCCGAGGACGGCTACCACGTCAGCGAGGACGTCGTCGACCAGTCGATCGCGTACATCAACGACCTCGTGAGCGTGCGGCCCGACCGGCCGTTCTTCCTCTACTGCGCGTTCGGCGCGATGCACGCCCCGCACCAGGCGCCGCGCGAGTACCTCGATCGGTGGCGCGGCGCGTTCGACGAGGGCTACGAGGTGTGGCGCGAGCGGTGGTTCGCGCGGCAGATCGAGCTCGGGGTGGTGCCCGAGGGCACCACGCTCGCGCCGCTCAACCCCGGTGTGCCCCGCTGGACCGATCTCACGGACAACCAGCGCGCGTTCGCCTGCCGCCTGCAGGAGGCGTTCGCGGCGATGCTCGAGCACACGGACGACCAGATCGGGCGGCTGGTCGGCTATCTCGAGGATCGCGGGCTGCTCGACGACACGGTGCTGCTCGTCATGAGCGACAACGGTGCCAGCCGCGAGGGTGGTCCGTTCGGCGTGATGGACGAGTTCAGCTTCTTCAACGGGATGTGGGAGGACATCGACGACATCGTCGCCAACCGACTCGACGACATCGGCGGTCCGCACTCGCACAGCAACTACCCGTGGGGCTGGGCGCAGGCCGGCAACTCGCCGTACCGCTGGTACAAGCAGAACACCTACGGCGGCGGCGTGCGCGACCCGCTGGTGGTGCACTGGCCCGCCGGCATCGGCGCCGACGTGGCCGGTGGGGTGCGCACCCAGTTCTGCCACGCGGTCGACATCACGCCGACGCTGCTGGAGATCACCGGCTGTCCGGCACCGGAGTCGTTCGGCGGCCACGAGCAGCTGCCGATGCACGGCCGCAGCATCGTGCCCACCTTCGCCGATCCGGCCGCGCCGCCGCCGCGCCGCGTGCAGTACTTCGAGCAGATGGGCCACCGCGGCATCTGGGCCGACGGCTGGAAGGCGACCACGTACCACGAGGCCGGTCAGCCGTTCGAGCAGGACCGCTGGGGTCTGTTCCACCTCGACGCCGACGTGAGCGAGTGCCACGACCTCGCCGACGAGCACCCGGCGAAGCTGCAGGAGCTGGTGGAGCTGTGGTGGATCGAGGCCGGCGACAAGGGCGTGCTGCCGCTCGACGACCGCACGATCGAGCTGTTCGGCGGCGCCCCGCGACCGGGCACCGTGCACGCACGTTCCACCTACACCTACGTGCCGCCGCTGTCGCACATCCCGAGCGACCCGTCGCCGTCGCTCGGCGCGCGGGCGTGGACCGTCACGGCCGACGTCACCGTCGACGCCGGGTTCGAGGGCGTGATCTACGCACGCGGCAGCCACAACGTCGGCCACTCGTTCTTCGTGCAGGACGGCCGGCTCCACTTCGACTACAACGCGCTCGGCACGCACACCCGGGTGACGGCGCCGCTCGACGTGGCGCCCGGTCGTCACGCGATCACGGCGCGCTTCGACCGCGACGGCAAGGCGGGCGTGCTCACCATCGGTGTCGACGGCCACGACCTCGCCTCCGCGCCGATCCCGAAGATCGTGCGGATGCTCGGCAGCACCGGCACCGACATCGGGCGCGACGCGTTGTCACCGGTGGTGTCCGACTACGAGGCCCCGTTCCCGTTCACGGGCACGATCCACTCCGTCACCTTCGACATCCGTTCCAAGCGCGACGCCGCCGACGTCGCCGCCACCGCCGCCACCGAGCTCGCCCGGGAGTGACCCCATGACCGACACCACCGCACCGACGACCACGTCCACGAACGCGCTCGTGCTGGACTCGCTGCAGCGCCGGATGCAGGCGCTCGAGTCGCTCTACGAGCAGGCCGTCACCACGATGGACCTCGAGCACGTGAACCACTTCGAGCGGCCCGGCGTGCTGCCGATCGCGTTCAGCCTGTTCCACTACCTGAACATGCACGACGCCTCGTTCATGATGCTCACCGGTCAGGCGCCGATCTGGAACGCCGACTGGCAGGCGCGGGTGCAGATGACGATCGACGACCACGGCAAGCACCGCACCGTCGACGAGATGATCCACCAGCGCATCGGGAACTACGAGGCGTACATCGAGTACCAGCGCGCCGTGTTCGCCCGCAGCCACGCCCACCTCGCGGCGCTGGACCCGGCCGAGCTCGACCGCGTGGTGATCCCGCCGCCGTTCCCGCCGCAGATCGCGAGCACCTACAGCGCTCGCGTGGCCGGCCCGCAGGGCATCACGGTGCTCGACGGCTGGGAGTGCTGGATCTACCAGCACGGCCTGCGCCACATGGGCGAGATCGAGCTCGCCCGCGGCCTGGTCGGCCTCAACGGCATGACCAGCTGAGGTCCCCTCGCACGGGGGGATCCGTGCATCGGACGCCACCGTCGCGCCGACCGGTCGACGCGGCGACCGTGCCGCGACCTACTGTCGGGCGATGCGCGCGCTCGTGAGAATCGTCGCGATCGTCACCATCGGTGCTGCCGTGTCGCTGGCGGTCCCCACCGCCTCGGCCGATCCGGGCGACATGTGGACCATCGCCGGTGGCGGAGCGGTGGATCCGGTGCTGGCCAGCACACCGAGCGGCGACGGGGGCCCCGCCGTCGCCGCGAATCTCGTCGCACCGTCGGGCGTCGCCGTCGACTCCGACGGCTCGGTGGTGGTGGCCGACACCGCCACGCACGTGATCCGCCGGATCGGCACCGACGGCGTCATCCGCCACGTGGCCGGATCGACGGTCGGGTACTCGGGTGACGGAGGTCCGGCCGCGTCGGCGCGGCTGCACACGCCCGGTGACGTCGAGATCGATCCGTCCGGCGGCTTCGTGTTCGTCGACGAGGGCAACGCGCGCATCCGCAAGGTCTGGCCCAACGGGACCATCACCACGATCGCCGGCAACGGCTCGATCGGGTCGCGGTTCGGGGACGGAGTGCCGGCGACGGCGGTGCCGGTGAACGCGACCCGCATCACGTTCGCGCCCGACGGACGTCTGTACCTGACCGAGTCGCAACGGGTGAGCGTGATCGAACCCGGCGGGACCATCTCCACGGTGGCGTCGGGGTTCTCCTACTCGGGGGACCTCGAGGTCGACTCGATGAACCGTGTGTACGTCGCGAACGGCACGAGCGTGTGGCGCCTGGACGGCGGCGGGACGCGGACGCTCGTGGCCGGGCTCGGGGTTCCCGGCACCACGGCCGACGGTGTCCCGGCCACGTCGGCGACGCTCACCACGGCACTGGGCCTCGCGCTGGCACCGAACGGCGATCTGTACGTCGGTGACCTCGCCGACGGCCGCATCCGTCGCATCAGCGGCGGTGTGATCGACACCGTGGCCGGTGGTGGGGCGGCGGGTGTCACGGCGGCCGGCTGCACGTCCGCACGTTCGAGCGAACGGGTGCAGACCGCATGGCTGGCGGCCACGTCGACGTCGCTCGTGTTCTCCGGGGATCAGCGTGTGCGGGTGATCGCGCTCGACGGCCGCGAGTGCCCGTCGATCACCTCGGTCACGCCGACACGCGTGCTCGAGACCCGCGCCTCCGAGGGGCAGATCGGCTATCAGGGACCGTCCCCCTCCCGGGGTCAGGTGGTCCGGCTGTCGTTCACCGGGTCGTCGCTCGTGCCCGCGACCGCGCAAGCCGTCGCGTTGAACGTCACCGTCACCGGCGCGCTCGCCGACGGGTACGTCACCGTCTGGCCGTGCGAGAGCACGATGCCCACGGCCAGCAACGTCAACGTGACCCGCGGGGGCACCGCGGCGAACGCCGCCCTCGTGAAGCTCGGACCGTCACGCGAACTGTGCTTCTTCGTCCAGGCCGGGGGTGACGTGCTGGCGGACCTCACCGGGTTCGTCGGTGTGACCGTCCCGTACCAGGCACTCGTGCCCTTCCGCGCGCTGGAGACCCGGAGCGACGTCGGCCGGATCAACTACCAGGGCGACAAGCCGGCCGAGGGCCAGACGGTGCGAGTGTCGCTCAGCGGGTTCGGCATCGGCGCGAACCGGGTGTCGCCGTTCGCGTCGGCCCTGGTGCTCAACGTCACCGCCACGGAGGCGACCGCCGACGGGTTCGTGACCGTGTGGTCGTGCGAGGGGACGCGGCCGACGGCGAGCAACATCAACCTCGTCCGTGGTGGCACCGTCGGCCGCATGGTCGTCACCGAGCTCGGGACCGCCACGACCGCGTTCGGCACGGCGAGGGAGATCTGCATCTTCACCCAGTCCGGCACCCACCTGGCCGTCGACGTCCTCGGTGTGTTCATGCCCGACGCGCCGTTCGCGCCGCTGGCCCCGAACCGTCTGCTCGAGACACGGGCCGACGTCGGGCAGATCGGCTACGCGGGCGCGAGGCCGGTCGCCGGTCAGGTGGTGGAGATCGACGTCGTGGGTCGGTCCGCGGGTGCGGTCACCCCGGACGCCCGGGCGGTCGTGCTGAGCGTGACCGCCACGAACCCGGTCGCGGCCGGCTTCGTGACGGTGTGGCCCTGCGGTGCACCGCGACCACGGGCGAGCTCGCTCAACCTGTCGGGTCCCGGTGACACCCAGTCGAACGCCGTCGTCGTCGGGCTCGGCACCAACGGCAGGGTGTGCGTGTTCACCCAGTCCGGGACCGATCTGATCGCCGATCTCAACGGCGCCTTCCCCTGATCGTGGCGGCCCGCGGTGCGCGTGTGCGCAGCGGGCGCTCCGATGGCTGCGATCGCCGGCGACGTCAGGCGGCCGCTCTCGCCAGTTCGCCGTAGCGGTCGAGCAGGCGCAGGGTGTCGTCGCGCGAGCCGACCGGGACGCTCAGCGTCACCCGCTCGACGCCCTCGGCCTCGAGCGAGCGGAACGAGTCGAGGTCGGGCTTCGCGTCGGCCACGGTGATCGACACCGTCGACGGGTCGCGGCCCTGGCGTTCGCACTCGGCGTGCAGCAGCGCGAGCCGGTCGGCGATCGAGGCACGGCCGGACACGGGCAGCCAGCCGTCGGCGTAGCGGACGACGTGACGGAGCATGCGTGGTCCCCAGCCGCCGCCGATGATGATCGGCGGGTGCGGCCGTTGGGTCGGCTTGGGCCACGCCCAGCTCTCGCCGAAGTCGACGAACCGACCGTGGTACTCGGCGGTCTCCTGGGTCCACAGCAGCTTCATCGCCGCGACCTTCTCGGCGACGACGTCCCACCGGTCGGCGAGCGCGACGCCGTGGTGGGCCATCTCGTCCTCGTTCCAGCCCATCCCGATCCCGAAGATCATGCGCCCCTTCGAGAGCCAGTCGACGGTCGCGACCTCCTTCGCCAGCTGCAGCACGTCGCGCTGCGCGGGCAGCGCCACGCCGGTGCCGATGCGCAAGGTGGTGGTGACCGCGGCCGCCGCGCCGAGCGCGACGAACGGGTCGATCATCCGCTTGTACACCTCGGGCAGCGGTGCGCTGCCGTCGCGGCTGCCGGGCCACGGGGTGAGGCGGCTGGTGGGGATGTGCGAGTGGTCGGGGAACAGCAGGCACTCGAAGCCGCGCTGCTCGACCTGCACCGCGAGCTCGTCGGGCGGGATCGTCTCGTCGCTGCAGTAGAGGGCGAGGCCGACCTTCACGCGGGCCTCGATTCGGTGGTCACCGGATCGGCTCCGAGTGGTCGGGCAGGTCGGCGTACTCGGCGCGCAGCTCGGCCTTCAGCACCTTGTTGCTCATGTTGCGCGGCAGCGGTTGGTCGCGCACGACCAGGTAGCGGGGGAGCTTGAAGTCCGCCAGCACGCCCTCGCACCGGTCGAGCACCGTGCGCCCGTCGAGCGGGCGGCCGTCGGTGACGGCGATGACCGCGGGCGTCTCGCCCCACCGCTCGTCGGGCACGCCGATCACCGCGAGCTCGACCACGCCCTCGATGCCGGCGAGCTGCCGTTCGATCTCGGCCGGGTACACGTTCAGCCCACCGGAGATCAGCATGTCCTTCGCCCGGTCGACCACGTAGAAGTAGCCGTCGGCGTCCATCGTGCCGAGGTCGCCGGTGTGGCACCAGCCGTCGCGCAGCGTGGCGGCCGTGGCCTCGGGGTTGCGCCAGTAGCCCTGCATCACCTCGGGGCCCTTGATGCAGATCTCGCCGACGGTGCCGGGCGGCACCTCGTCACCGTTCGCGTCGGCGATCTTCGCCTGGCTGTGCATCGCCGGTACGCCGCACGAGCCCACCTTCTCGAGCGACTGGTGGTACGGCAGGGTGATGCCCGACGCGCTCACCTCGGTCAGCGAGTAGGTCTGCGTCATCGTGATGCCGCGGTCGAGGTAGGTGCGCAGCAGCGGCACGGGCACGGTGGCACCGCCCGACGAGGCGCAGCGGATCGACGACAGATCGGAGCGCTCGAAGTCGGGGTGCAGCGCCATCATCTGGAACAACGTCGGCACGGCCATGAACACCGAGATCCGCTGCTCCTCGATGAGCCGCAGGGCGCGGCCCGGCTCGAACGCCGGCTCGAGCACGAGCGTGGCGCCGCTCCACAGCGCCACCATCGACAGCGCGAGCCCGCCGGTGAACGCGAGCGGGAACGGCAGCAGGATCCGGTCGTTGCGGTTGATGCCGCCCTGCAGGGCGCGCACCATCGACGCGTAGAACCAGCTCTGGTGGGTGAGCACCGCGCCCTTCGGGTCGCCCGTGGTGCCCGACGTGTAGCAGATGAACCACGGGTCGTCGGGGTCGACGTGAGGCGCAGCGAACGTGCCGTCGTTCGCCATCAGATCGGTGTACGAGCTGCCGTCGACGTCGATCACCGTCAGCGGACGCTGCTCGCTCGCGAGCGACAGGCCGGAGGCCAGCGCCGACTCGGTGACCACCACGTGGCCGTCGGCGTCGCCGACGACGAAGGCCAGCTCGTGCGCGGTGAAGCGCAGGTTGAACGGCGCCACGATCGCGCCGAGCCGCGCGGCGGCGACATAGACCTCGATGAACTCGGGGCGGTTGGACATCAGCAGCCCGATGCGGTCGCCGTGTCGCACGCCGAGCTCGGCGAGGCCGACCGCCATGCGATCGGCCCGCGACGACAGCTCCCGCCACGTCAGTTCTCGGTCGCCGAACCGGACGGCGACGGCATCTCCCTGCCAGCGCGCCCAGTACTCGACGGTGTCTCCCCAGATCATCGGTCACCCCCACGCGTCGAAATGTCGACCATATGGCGTCGGTCCGAGCACCGACGAGCCGACCCCGTCCGTCCGGCGGCCGTGTGTTGACGCAAATCAACGTTGACCGGCCATCACGTGCTGCGCAGGCTGACGTCGTGCGTCCCACCACCCAGCTCGCCGGCGCCGGCTCCTTCGCGTCGGCCTTCCCCGTCACCCGTCTCGCCGTCGAGTCGATCGCGCTCGCCGCGGAGGCGATCGCCGACGTCGTCGGTCTCGACTCGCCATCGCCGGGCGTGGTGATCGATCGGGGCCTCGCCTCGTCGTGGTTCGCCGCGTCGCTGCGTCCCGACGGGTGGGAGCTGCCGCCCGTCTGGGATCCGATCGCCGGCGACCACCCCACCGCCGACGGATGGATCCGGCTGCACACGAACGCACCGCGTCACCGACGAGCCGCCCTGGCGGCCCTCGGCTTCGCACCTGACGGCGACACCTCCCGCGAGGTCGTCGCCGACGCGGTCAGCAGGTGGACGGCCGACGAGCTGGAGACCGCCGTGGTCGATGCCGGCGGCGCGGCCGCCGCGATGCGCGATGTCGCCGACTGGGCCGTCCATCCGCAGGGGCGCGCCGTGGCGACCGAACCGCTCGTGCACCGATCGGTCGGCTCGAGCGGTGAACCGGGTCGGCCCGGGCCCGCACATCGGCCGCTCGGGGGCGTGCGGGTGCTCGACCTCACCCGGGTGCTCGCCGGTCCCGTCGCGACGCGCTTCCTGGCCGGCTTCGGCGCCGAGGTGTTGCGGATCGACCCGCCCGAGTGGGACGAACCTGCGGTCGTCCCCGAAGTGACGCTCGGGAAGCGGTGCGCGCGCCTCGACGCCCGAACCGACGACGGACGGGCACACCTGCGCCGCCTGCTCGCCGACACCGACGTGCTGGTGCACGGGTACCGGCCCGGCGCACTCGACACCTTGCTCGGCCTCGACGCCGAAGGGCGCGCCGACCTGCGCCCGGGCCTCGTGGAGGTGAGTCTCGACGCCTACGGCTGGACCGGTCCGTGGTCGTCACGGCGTGGCTTCGACAGCCTGGTGCAGATGAGCAGCGGCATTGCCGAGGCCGGGATGCGCTGGGCCGGTCGGGACGTGCCCACCCCGCTCCCGGTGCAGGCGCTCGACCACGCCACCGGCTACCTCATGGCCGCCGAGGCGATCGACGGTTTCCGTACGAGGTGCGAGACCGGGTGCGGTGGGGTGCGTCGGGTGTCGCTCGCGAGGACCGCCGTGTGGCTCTGCGAGCTGTCGGCCGACGACGACGCCCCGTCGCCGGAGGCGCCGTGGAGCGTCGCTGCGTACGAGGCGACCCCGTGGGGCCCTGCTCGTCGCCTGCCTCCACCGGTGACGATCACCGGCACCCCGATGCGATGGGACCTCGCGGCGTCGGCCCTGGGGTCCGCCGACCCCCGTTGGTGACGGACGCGGGTCAGGCGGCGGCGCGGGTGCGGCGGAGCAGCGGATCCGCGAGCCGGAGGGTGCCGTCGGCGAGCTTGAGCACCTTGCCGGCCGCACCGGGGGTGCGGTCGTCGACGAGGTTGCCCATCACGGCGAGCGTGATGTCGGCGGCGGTCTGCGTGCCGACTGCGATGCGCAGGCCCGGACGCAGCAGCCACGGATGGCCGATCAGGAAGCTGAAGCGGCGGCCCGTGCGCAGGAAGCGGTCGAAGCGCTCACCGACCAACTGGTCGTAGCGCGCCGGGGCGGCGGCCGGGTCGGCCAGGAGCTGCTCGACGGCGAGCATGCCGCTCTCGAGGCCGTAGTCGATACCCTCGCCGTTCATCGGGTTCACGAAGCCGGCGGCGTCACCGACGGCCACCCAGCCGGGACCGTGGCGGCGCACACAGCTCATCGGCAGCCGCCAGGCCCGTGGCTTGTCGAGGTAGTCGCCGAGCTGCCACGAGTCGCGCACGATCGCGGCGTACTGGTCGAGGAGCTTGTTCAAGTTGAGCTTCTTGAAGCCCTTCATGGTGCTGAGCGCACCGACGCCGATGTTCACGGTGCCGTCACCGGCGGGGAACATCCAGCCGTACCCCGGCACGGCGGTGCCGTGTTCGTCGCGCAGCGACAGGCAGGCCTCGAGGTGCCGCTCGGCGTGGCGCGGGGTGGGGGCGTAGGCGCGGATGGCGAGCCCGAACGGCTCGTCCGGGTCGCGCTCGGCGCCGAGCATCTTCGCGGCCGCGCCCTGGGCGCCGGCGGCGAGGATCGTGAGCGGCGCACGGAACTGCTCGCCCCCGGCACGTACGCCGACCACGCGGTCGCCGTCGAGCTCGGGCAGGGCCTCGGTCTCGAAGCGGACCTCGGCGCCGCTCTCGATCGCGACGTCGACGAGGTGGGTGTCGAAGCGGTGCCGTGGCCACACGGCGCCGTGGTTCGGGAAGCGATCCGTGGTGGGCCACGCGAGTTCACGCGTCTTCGAGCCGGCGATCATGCGCAGCCCGTCGATGCGGTGCGCGGGCGAGAGGTCGATCTTCAGCTCCTCGAGCGCCGCGACCGCCCGCGGGGTGAGACCGTCGCCGCACACCTTGTCGCGGCCGTGCGGGCCCTTCTCGAACAGCGTGACCCGCACGCCCGCCCGGGCGGCGACGATGGCGGCCGCCGCACCTGCGGGTCCGCCACCGATGATCAGGAGGTCGCGCTCGTTCACGGCCGACAGCCTGCCAGCGTCCGGCCCGCATCACCCCACGGCGTCCCGGCGTCGTCGGTCACAACCCGCGATGCGACAGGAGCGGCGGGAGCGACCCCGTCGCTCATCCCGGGTGGGTCGCGAACCAGGCGGCGAGGCGGTCGAGGCCCTCGTCGATGCTGACGGTGGGATGCCAGCCGAGGTCCTCGCGGGCCGGGCGCGGGTCGAACCAGTGGGCCGTGCCGAGCTGCTCGGCCAGGAACCGGGTGAGCGGTGGTTCCTCGTCGGGCTTCAGCCGCGCCCACACCTTCTCGACCACCGTGCCGATGCCGGTGGCCACCCGCAGCGGCACCTCGCGCGGCGACGCCTCCACGCCGGCGGCGCGCAGGATGCCCTCGATCAGCTCGCGCACCGGGCGCGGTTCGCCGTTCGCGATCACGTAGGCGCGGCCGATGCAGGCGGCCCCGGGCACCGCGGCGTCGAGCGCCGCCACGAGCGACGAGGCCGCGTTGTCGATGTAGGTGGTGTCGATGAGCGCGGTGCCGCCGCCGACCAGCGCGAGCCGGCCCGACCGCGCTCGTTCGACGATGCGGCCGACGAGCTGGGTGTCGCCCGGCCCCCACACGAGGTGCGGCCGGATCGCGACGATCGGCAGGGCGTCGCTCGCCGCACCGAGGGCGAGCCGTTCGCCGATCGCCTTGGACTCGGCGTAGTGCGCGTCGGTGCGGCCGGTGACCGGCGGGTCGGCCTGGGCGCCGACGAGGGAGTGACCGGCGTGCGACACCGAGGGCGTGGACACGTGGACCACGCGCGACAGCCCGGCCTCGCGCGCCGCGGCGATCACGTTCGCGGTGCCGTCGACGTTGATCGACCGGAAGTCCTCCCAGGCGCCGACGATGCCCACCTTCGCGGCGGCGTGCACCACGGCGTCGCAGCCCTGCACGGCGCGTGCGACGACCGCCGGCTCGCGCAGGTCGCCGCGCACCTGGGCGACGTCGAGCGCCGCCTCGCCGCGCTGGAGCAGCACGACGTCGTCGCCGCGGGCCAGCAACAGCTCGGCGGTGGCGCGGGCGAGCAGGCTCGTCCCACCGGTGATCAGCACCCGCACGTCGCCACCTCCCGTCCGCGCCGCCGAGCGACCACGCGCCCTCGCCGGCGCCCGCACACGGTCACCACGGCCGGCGACCTCCGGCACCCGACAGCACGGTCGACGCCCAGCGGGCCACCAGCGCCCGGTCGATCTTGGTGTTGTGGCGGATGTCGACCGGCAGGTCGGTGACCTGCAGCACCGCTGCCACCGGGTGCGCCACCTCGGCGCGCACGACGCGGGCGAGCGCATCGTCGGCCAACCCGTCGTCGCCCGTGGGCGGCTCGGGCTCCACCACCACGACGAGCACCTGGCACCCGATCGGCCCCACGCCCGCGGCGGCCGCCTTGCGCACGCCCGGGACGCGCTCGGCGGCGACCTCCACGGGGACTGGGGTGAGCGGTCCGCGATCGGTGTGGATCACGTGCACGGACCGGCCCTCGATCCAGAGGCGACCCTCGGCGTCGACGTGGCCGACGTCGCCCGAACGGTGCCAGCGGCGACCGGCCGCGTCGAGCGGGCGGGCGTCGCGCTCGGTGGCGAACCGCCGGTCGTAGCCCTCGCTCACCCACGGCGTGCGCACCAGCACCTCGCCGGTCACGCCCGGCGGCACCGCCACGACCGGCACTGCCGCGTCGAAGCCGAGCGGGGCGACGAACACCTCGGCACCGGGCACGGGCCGGCCGACGCACACGCCGCGGCCCTCGCCGGCGGCGTCGATCTCGGCGAGCGACACGTCGGCCACCGGCAGGCACTCGGTCATGCCGTACGGGGTGTGCAGCTCCGCGGACGGGACGAGCTGCTGCACCGCACGCAGCGTGCCGACGGGAACGGGCGCGCCGGCCGACAGCGCGAGCCGCACCCGGGCGAGACGTGCGTCGGGGCCGTTCGAGGTGCGCACCACGTTGGCGAGCGCCGCGGGTGAGGCGAACACGATCGTTGCGTCGACCGACGCCGCCGCGGCGCCGAGCGCCTCGGCGGTGAGCGTGCCCGGCTTGGTGACGTCGACGTCGGGGATGGTGGAGGCGATGCCGAGCGCCGGGCCGTACAGCGCGAACGGGGCGAACGCGGCGACGAGCCGGTCGTCGCGGGTGATGGCGTAGGTGGTGGCGAGCGCGTCGCGCTGGGCGGCGAGCTGGCGGTGCCGGTAGCGCACGCCCTTCGCCGGACCCGTGGCGCCGGAGGTGTACAGCACGGCCGCCGGGTCGTCCGGTCCGGGTGCGGGTGGCAGCACGGCCGACGAGCGGCTGAGGTCGTCGAGCGTGGCGACGGCGCCCATCACGGGCTTCGGCCCGGCAGCGATCCGATAGGCGCCCGGTGCCCAGCGCAGCACGCGCGCCGCGGCCAGCGCCTCCGGCGCACCGATCACCCAGTCGACACGTGCGCCGCGCACCGCGGCGCCGAGCCCGCGCAGGCCGAGACCACGGTCGGCGACCACGGTCACGCCGCCCGCACGCCACACCGCGTACACCGCGGCGACGAGGTCGACGCTCGGCGGGACCAGCATGGCCACGCGCTCACCGGGCTGGAGCCCGAGCTCGCCGAGGCCGCGGGCGATGCCCATCACCTTGCGGTGCAGCTCGTGGAACGACGTGGTGGCGCCGGTCGCGCCGTCGACGAACGCGACGGCGTCGTCACCGGCGCGTTGTTCGAGCGCGGCCCACGTGGGCACGTACGCGACCGTCGGTGCCGCGCCGGGATCGATCGGCGCCGGTGCCGCAGCGCCGGCCGCCGCCGGAGCGAGCACCCGCTCGGTGAGCCACGTGTCGACCACGCCGGCCACGTCGGCGACGTCGGTCTCCAGCGGCGACAGGTGGCCGGCCGCACCGAAGCGGTGCTGATCCGCGTGCGGGATGCGGGCGGCGAGGTCGAGCGCGAAGGTGTCGTCGAAGACCGGGTCCGCGGCACCCCACACCAGCAGCGCGGGCGCCGTGACCGTGGAGAGCTGCGCGGCGACGTCGGCGATCGCGGCCGACGACGGGTGCGAGGTGTCGAACGGGACGTCGGCGACGAAGTCGCGGATCGCGGCGCGGTGCTCGGCGCGACGGTACGGCGCACGCAGCGCGGACCCGGCGTGCGCCGCGAGCCGGCGCCCCGACAGCGCGATCGTGCCGTCGACGAAGGTGCGCGTGCGCCGGCACACCAGGTCGGTCATCGGGCCTGCCGCGGCGAGCCGGATGAGCGACGGCGCCCGCCGACCCGGTGGCACGGCGATGCCGGTGTTGCACAGCACGAGCCCGGCGAGCCGGTCGCGGTGGGCGACCGCCCACCCCTGCACCACGGCGCCGCCCCAGTCGTGCCCCACCATCACCAGCGGGCCGTCGAGCCCGAGCGCGACGACCACGTCGTCGAGGTCGCGGACCCGCTCGGCGTACGAGCGAGGCGCCGGCAGGCGGTCGGAGAAGCCCATGCCCAGCTGATCGACGGCCACCACGTGCCAGCGGTCGCCGAGCCGTTCGATCAGCGGTCGCCACAGGTACGACCAGGTGGGGTTGCCGTGCACGCACACCACCGTGCCGACCGGCGCTTCGCGCGAGTCGGGCCGTCGTTCGAGGACGTGCCAGCGATGCGTGGCACCGTCGTGGGAGCCGACGTCGAGGGTGCGCGACCACGCGGGATCGACACCCCACTGCCGCCACTGGTCGGCACTCGGGAGCGCCGGCGTGTCCATCAACGGTCCTCTCGCGTCAGCCTCGGGTCGGTCGGCGCACGGGCCGGGTCACCAGACGATCTCGGTGAAGCTCGTGTTCAACCCGGACCCGATGCCCATGCAGAGCACCCGGTCGCCGGAGCTCAGCTCCTGCTGGACGTTCGCGAGCGTGATCGGGATCGCGGCCGGGCCGACGTTGCCGTAGAACGGGTAGGTGAGCGGCACCTTGTCGGTGGGGATGCCGAGCCGCTCGCAGATGAGCTTGGTGTGCACCGAGCTCACCTGGTGGATGATGTAGCGATCCATGCCGGTGTTGGCCCAGTCGAAGTCGACCGTGGAGTCCTTCCAGGCCTCCTGCGCCAGATCCAGGCCGGCCTCGAGGAGCCGCTTGGTGTCGGTGGTCATCTTGTCGAGATCGCCGACGCAGAGCGTGTGGTGCTGGGTGCCGGCACGGGCGATGCCGCCCATCACCCGGTGCGCGTCGGGGTGCTGATCGAGGTTGCCGAGCACCATCGCGGCGGCCCCCGAGCCGAGCGTGAGCGACGCGAACTCGTCGAAGACGTCCGTGAACGACGCCGTCTCCTGCTGGAGGCGGGCGATGGTCTGCTGCTGCGTGTAGCGGCTGCCCTCGCCGTCGACGATGAGCGCGTACTTGATGAAGCCCGCGTCGATCGCCGTGCAGGCGAGGTGGATCGCGTTCACGAAGCCGAGGCACGCGTTGGCGAGGTCGAAGTTGGTGCAGCTCGGGGCGAGGCCGAGCTGGTGGTGGACGGCGCACGCCACGGACGGCTCGAGGTGGTGCTTGCACACCGACGTGGAGATCATCATCCCGATCTCCGACGGGTCGACCCCCGACGACTCGATCGCCTTGCGGCCCGCCATGGCCGCGGCCTGGTCGAAGGTGACGCCCTCCGGCCACCAGCGGCGCTCCTTGATGCCGGCCAGCTCGGCCAGCAGGCCGGGGCGCATGCCCCACCGCTCGTACGTGGGGGCCAGCTGCTCGTCGATCCAGTCGGACGTGACGACCTCCGGTGCCTCGACGGCCTCGACGCTGACGACGCCTGCGCGGTGGTGCGTGTAGACGGCGTTCGCGTTCGCCGCGGATGCCTTGCCCGAGTTGGCGGTCACCGGGTCTCCGATCTCAATAGCCTGCGGAGCATGGTACAGAGAACAGCCCTCGTGAGGCGGCCGGGACCCCGGTTGACCGAGGGGCTCGTCACCCACGTCGAGCGCACCCCGGTCGATCTGCCGGCGGCGATCCGCCAGTGGGAGGCGTACGTCGACGTGCTCCGCGAGGCCGGTTGGGCGGTGGCCGAGGTGCCCGAGGCGCCGGACTGCCCGGATGCGGTGTTCGTGGAGGACACGGTGGTGATGTACCGCAACGTCGCCGTGATCAGCCGCCCCGGCGCCGACGAGCGCAAGCCGGAGGTGGTCGACGTCGAGAAGGTGCTCGAGGACCTCGGCTGTTCGATCAACCGCATCCGCCCACCGGGCACGCTCGACGGCGGTGACGTGCTGAAGGTCGGCGACACGGTGTACGTCGGTCGGGGCGGACGCACGAACGGCGAGGGCATCCGCCAGCTCCGGGCGATCCTCGAACCGCTGGGCGCCCAGGTGGTGGCGGTGCCCCTCAGCCGAGTGCTGCACCTGAAGTCGGCCGTGACGGCGCTGCCGGACGGCACCGTCATCGGCTACCCGCCGCTCGTCGACGACGTGTCGGTGTTCCCCCGGTTCCTGCCGGTGCCCGAGGAGGAGGGGTCGCACGTGGTGCTGATCGGCGGCGACCGGCTGCTGATGTCGGCCGCCGCACCCCGGTCGGCCGAGCTGTTCCGCGACCTCGGCTACACCCCGGTGGAGGTGGACATCTCCGAGTTCGTGAAGCTCGAGGGCTGCGTGACCTGCCTGTCGGTGCGGCTGCGCCACTGACGGACCGCCCGGTCGCCGGACCGACCTCCGCCGACGTCCGCCGACGTCCGCCGACGGCGGCGGCGATCAGGGCATCGGTGTCTCGACCCGCATCGGCGGGTCGGGGAAGCGACCCACCCCGCCGTCGCGCACCAGCATGTGGGTGTGGGTGCGGTCGGCGTGCCGCGATCGCCACACGAGCATCCGCTGCGCGTAGTCGAGCACCCGGGCCGGGTCCTGCAGCTCGGTGCGGCCGGTGGGGTCGGTCTCGAGGTCGAAGCACCGCCAACTCCCGTTGCCGAGCTGGACGTACATGGCGCGTTCGTCGCGCAGGGTGGCGAGGTGCACCTCTTCGAGCCGCCGGTCCCACGGCCAGTCGTCGGCGCCGTCGCGGATGAAGAACTCGCGCCAGTCGAACTCCCAGTGGGCCGCGTCGCGCCACCACGGTGGCTGCTCGCCGCGGAGGAACGGCGTCAGCGGCAGGCCGTCGCACTGGGCGGGGATCGGCACGTCCATCGCCTCGCACAGGGTGGGGAACACGTCGACGTTCTCGGTGAACGCGGTGACCGTGGTGCCGTGGGCATCGGGCAGCCACGGGTGCCGCACGACGCCGACCACGTGGTAGCTCTCCTCGAACCAGGCGAGCTTGCCGACCAGGCCGTGGTCGCCGGCGAGCTCGGCGTGGTCGGCCGTGACGACGACGACGGTGTCGTCCCACGCGCCCAGCTCCCGCAGCGCCGCCCACACCCGGGCCAGCTGGGCGTCGACCTCGCTGATCATCCCGTAGTACTGGGCGCGCAGCCGACGCATCTCGTCCTCGTCGCGCGGGGCGGCCGTGTCGTCGAGCCGGAGCATCAGCTCGTGGAGCGGGTGCGGGTCGCCCATCGGGTCGAGCGGCATCGGCACGTCCGCGGGGTCGTACATCTCCGCGAAGCGACCGGCGGCCGCGTAGGGCGGGTGCGGCCGCAGGTACGACAGGTGCGCGAACCACGGCACGTCGCGGGGCTGGTCGCGCAGCCAGTCGATCGCCCGGTCGGTGAGGAACGCCGACACGCCGTGCTCGGCCGGCCTGGAGGGTTCGGTGCCGAGGGCGTCGTACCCGTCGCCGAGGTCGGTGTACCCGAGCTCGGTGAGCCAGTCCAGCCACGGCTGGTGGTCGTCGGGGAGGTGCAGCACGGGGCGGAACCCGGGGAGCACCCCGGTGTAGTGCTGCATCCGCGGGTCGTCGCGGCCGGTGGCCTCGCGCGGGTCGATGCTCTGGTCGGTGTACCCGAACAGCACCGGGTCGTAGGCGGCCCGGCGGGCGGCCTTGGCGACGTTGTCGAAGCGGGCGTCGAGCGGCGTGCCGTTCGCGACCACCCGGTGGTTCATCTGGTAGGTGCCCGTGTACAGCGAGGCGCGGCCGGGCGAGCAGGGCGCCGCCTGGCTGTAGTGGCGGGCGAGGCGCACGCCGCCGGCCGCGAGGGTGTCGAGCGCGGGCGTGCGCACGACGGGATGTCCGGCGGCCGAGAGACAGTCGCCGCGGAACTGGTCGAGGGTGATCAGCAGGACGTTCGGTCGGCGCGCCGCGGGCACGCGTCCGACGCTAGACCCCGGTGACGGAACCGGCGCGATGGAGCCGGGCGCCGCGCGGCGGTCAGCGGTGTCCGGCCGCTGCGAGGATCTCGGCCACGTTCGGGTTCACGAGGCCGAGGCCGCCCGGCCCGCCGACCACCACCGTGGGCACCGTCTCGTTGCCGCGGGCGATGGAGCGCACGACGGCCGCAGCCTCGGGGTCCTCCCAGATGTTCACCCGCGTGTGCTCCACCTCGGCTCGCTCGAGCTGGCGGAACAGACTGGTGCAGAACGGGCACCCCGGCCGCCAGTAGACGGTGACGTCGGGGGTGGGCACCGGGGCGGCGGGAGCGGGGGAGCCGGGGGAGCCGGGGGAGCCGGGGGAGGAGGGTTCGTGGGCCGTCACGGCGGGGCACAACCACGGGCGCATCGGATCTGTTCCCGGACCGTTCATCCCGACGACACCGCGATCGCCCCAGGCGGGCGGTTGCCTTTGCGGAGGTGAGGAGTACCCTGACGACCGTGCGGCGGACACTCTGTGTGGTTCTTTCGACTCTGTGCGTGGCGACGCTGCTCGTCGGCGTGCCCACGCGCGCGCCGGTCGAGGCGGCCAACGTGCCGGTCGTCCAGCCGTGCCTGGCCCAGCCGGTCCTCGGTCCGGGCAGCACTGGTCCGGGGGTGCTCTGCCTGCAGTTCGTCCTCATCATGGAGGGCTTCTCCGTGCCCTACGACGGGGTGTACGGCCGTTCGACCGAGGATGCGGTCCGCTGGTACCAGTCCACCCATCCGCCGCTCGTCGCCAACGGCGCGGCCGGGGCCGAGACGCTCCAGGCGCTCGGCATCGCCGGAAAGGCCGCCGTCTTCGTCCCCGCCGGGGCGCTCGGCACGGCCACCGCCGTCTCGCCGATCGTCGCCGGCGCCGAGGGGCGCTCGCCGATCACCACCCGCTGCCTCGCCGACGCCACCCTGCGGCGCGGGCTGCGTGGCCAGTCCGTCACCTGCCTCCAGCGGCGGCTGATCGACCTCGGCTACACCGGCGTCGGCGTGTCCGGCGTCTACGACACCGCCACCGTCGACGCGGTGCGCGCCTACCAGCGCGCCACCCCGCCGCTCACCGTCGACGGCGTCGCCGGGCCACGCACGCTCGCCGCGCTCGACATCTGGAGCGGGATGAGCTCGAACCACGGCCGCGACATGGGCCCGGGCCCGTTCCCCGCCGGGATGCAGGAGGAGGTCGAGTGGCGCCTCACCCCGCAGGGCATCCCGGCCTACGGCAACCGCCAGGCGTGCACCCCCGAGCAGGCCGCGGTGATCGCAGGTGAGTTCGCCGTCGACGGCGCCGATGCCCTCACCCAGCAGTGGGCGGTGTACGTCGCCTCACGCGAGGGCGGGTGCCGGTTCGACGCCGTCAACCTCAACCTCGCCACCAAGGACGACTCGCACTGCACGTTCCAGCTGAACGCCCTGTCGGGCATGTTCGGCCCGACGGCGGTGCTCGGCCGGCGCGGCTGGACCCCGGAGTCGGTGAAGTTCTCGCTGCAGGCCTGCGCCGACGCGGCGAGCGACCTCTGGGTGTTCTGCGGCCGCGGTCCGTGGATCCCGCCGTACTCGTGCGCGCCGCCGTGGGCCGGGGCGACGGTGAACCAGCCACCGGCGTTGCTGCCACCACCGCCGGAGGAGCCACCCGTGTCCGATCCGGCGGCCGCCTCGCCGTCCGATCCGGTCCCCGGCACCGGCGATCCATCGACGGGCACCACGGTGCCGGTCGGTGAATCCACCACGCCGGCCACGTCCGCACCGACGTCCACGCCGACCACGACCGGACCCTGACCGGAGCCTGACCGGCACCCGGGCGATTCGCCGGGTGTGCCCGCTGCGACGGCGGGGATATCATCGGCGGCGCGCATCGCTCGCCGGTGCGCCCAACCAGGAGAGGTGCCAGAGCCAGGTCGAATGGACCGCACTGCTAATGCGGGGACCACCTTCAAAGTGGTCCGTGGGTTCAAATCCCACCCTCTCCGCTCCTGACCGACAGCCCGGTGGCACGTGCCGCCGGGCTGTCGTCGTTCTCGGGTCGTTCCTCGGGTCGTGCTCGGCCGGTGCACCCCGTGTTGCATTTGTGTGACGACGCGACCAGACTTCCGTCATCTTCGTAACACGAGGCCGTGTCACGGCGGATCCCGAGACCGCCCTCGACCGATCGCTCACGTCACCCACACCGGGGACGAGGTCGGTTCGTGGCGGCACAGGAGGTGTGAGATGAACCGAACCCACGAGCCGATCGGCGTCACCGTGCCGACCGATCGACCCGACCCGACGAGCTGGCCCCGTGCCCTGGTGCGCGGCCTCGCCGTCGCCGGGCTCGTCGGCGCTCTGGCCGCGGTCGTGCCGGTGCCCGGGGCGGCGACAGCCGATGCGTCCACCCAGCGGCGCGCGTGCTCCGGCGCCAGCTACACGGTCGCTCGCGGCGACGGCTGGTCGATCATCGCCAAGAAGCTCGGCGTGTCCACGGGCTCGCTGCTGTCCGCCAACGGCGCCACCGTGCGCACCGTGCTGCACCCCGGCCACAGCGTCTGCGCCCCCGCCGGGGCGAAGGTGGCGCCGCCGGCCTCGGGGGGCACGTCGGGGGGCACGGCGGCCACGAGCCCCAGCACCTCGAGTCCCACCGCGTCGTGCTCCGCGGGCACCTACACGGTCGTGAAGGGTGACGGCTGGTTCGCGATCGCGAAGAAGCTCGGCGTCACGTCGAAGGCGCTGCTGGCCGCGAACAAGGCCACCGCGTCCACCCCGCTGTTCGCCGGCCGCACCATCTGCGTCCCGAACGGCGCCACCGCACCTGCGGCGGGCACCCCTGCCGCGGCGAAGCCGGCCGCGGTCAAGAACCTCACCGCCGCCGAGAACGAGGCGATCATCCGCGCCGCGTGGCCCGACGAGCTCGAGGAGGAGGCGCTGCGCATCGCCCGTCGCGAGAGCAACCTGCGCAACACGGCGCGCAACTGGTGTTGTCACGGCCTGTTCCAGATCCACTGGAACGCGCACAAGTCGTGGCTCGCGGGCATCGGCGTCACCAACGCCGACCAGCTCCTCGACCCGACGGTGAACGCGAACGCCGCCTACGTGCTGTACCAGCGGGCCAACGGGTTCGGTCCCTGGAAGCTCTGATCGGTCCGGGCGGCGACCGCCGCCGCGGGATTCCTGGTGGCGATCCGTCGTCGCCTCGCTAAGATCGTCAGCCGACGTGACGAGGCTCCGGCCGAGTCGGGTCGTGCGCTCGTAGCTCAATGGATAGAGCATCTGACTACGGATCAGAAGGTTAGGGGTTCGAGTCCCTTCGAGCGCGCTGAACGGCATCGGCTGACCGCCGGGGTCGTGACAGAGGAAGGCTCCGCCGCACGGCGGGGCCTTTTGTCGTTCTGCCCAGGTATCAGCGACGTGTCGAACGTGCAGTCGTGGGAGGTGCGCGGTGTGCCGACGTGGACGGACGGCAAGAACACACGAGCCCGCCCTTGAACGCGCAACACCCGGCTACCCACCGTCCGGAGGGCTCACCGGGTGTACTTCTCCCCGCTACTGCGGGGAGCACGACGATCATGCACGGTCGCTGGACGCGCCGCAACCCGCCGCCGGGCGCGGGGCACCTTCCCGGCACGGACGATCAGCACGACGACGAATCTGGCCGGTCGCGTGGTGACCTATGTCGATGTGTGGGGTCAGACCAACACGTCGACGTTCGATGCGGTGACGGGACGGTTGATCACGAATGTCGGCCCGACGGGGAGCAGCGGCTACACCTACGATCGTGCGGGCCGGGTGACGCAGCAGACCCACCCTCGGCCGCTTCCTGCGCGTCGACCCCGTCGAAGGCGGCACCGAGAACGACTACACCTACCCCACCGACCCCGTGAACATGAACGACCTCGACGGCCGCATGGCGTTGCCCGGTGGCGAATGGCTCTGCGCCGGAGGCGGCTCACGTTGCGGCAAGTCGTTCCAGAACCAGTACTTCAACTCGAAACAGAACCAATGGAACGACCTCAACCGGTGGAAGCGCAGACCGGGAGCTACGGGCCCTGCGGGGGCTCCGTTTCCGTGCCGCGGGGTGTGTGCGGTTGCGGTTGGGGTTACGGCTCTCGCAACGTTCAGCGCAGGCCTCGCGGCGTGCGCCCTTTCCGGTGGGTTCGGTTGTGGCGCGGCGATGTTCGTAGCGACGGGAATGACCAGCGTCGTTTTCGCCGCGACGTCTCGAAACAACCCAAGCGCGAGGCAACTCGCCTGCAGTGCAGTCTTTGGCTCAGGCGCCGGAGACTTCTTTGCAATCCCAATCGCCGCAGCTAGCGGAATTCGGACTCTGGCGAAGGAGATACTCAACACCATCGGCCTAGGAATCGCGGGCAGGGCCGTCGGATGTTAGAGCTCGCCTTACTCGCATTGGCAGTACTTTCCTCGGCCTACCACTTCGTTCGCGGTCACCATCGCCCACCCGGGTCGACCGATGGCGGAGCGAACGCACGTGATCGCTCAGTACTCAATATGGGACGAGGTCTCGTGTCTGCGTCGTCCTTTGTTCTCCTCGCGGTTGCTGCGTTCATTCTTGTTCGAGCGATCTATCGCCTGGTGACATGAGGATTACCTCCCGACTGGGGGCAGTCACGTCGGAGGTTGTCCCGGGGGGCGCCACTGATGTGAGGTGGCAGGAATGGAAACCACCGACACTCGGGCCTGCTCACACTCGCTCCTGCCA
>Ga0315904_10001956_pt1 | contig 32402 bp, 27 predicted proteins | sample LakEriMetagenome_6_FD_203529 | JGI IMG/M metagenome (GOLD analysis project Ga0315904, IMG submission 203529) | Freshwater fungal communities from buoy surface, Lake Erie, Ohio, United States - Buoy 12 MA120 | ecosystem: Environmental > Aquatic > Freshwater > Lake | place: USA: Lake Erie, Ohio...
GGGTGCTCCAAAGATCTAAGACAATGCCAAATAAAAATGCACAAAATGCAATTACAAATAGTGATTGTGGTTTAGCTAAGGAGAGAATATAGAAGGTAATGGCAATAGTTGAGATCTGCAAAAATCTGATTGGATACTTTAATTTTATCTTAATCGCAATTATTGCCCCTACAAATAAGCCAACAGATTCTGCGGCAATCACAATGGACCAAGATTTGGCGCCATCAAAGTGCTCTAAGGCAATTAGTGGACCTAAGATATTTTCCGCAGCTGCCCAACACATCACAATAAAGGAAAATGAAATTACTACAATTACAATCCACCTAAATGAGATAAATACTCGCCAGCCATGAATTAGATCATCAATCATGGTGTTACTAGATGCTGGCAATTTTGGTGTTAAGTGGCGCAAGGTAAAGACCATAACCCCGGATAGTAAAAAGGTGGCAGCATCAATACCTAAGGTAATTGCGGCTCCGTATATATCAATTAAAAATCCAGCAGAGGCTGCCCCTAAGACCAACCCACTATTTGTCATAAGTGCATTTACCGCATTTGCTTTTTGTAAGCCCTCTTTCGGCACAATAGTTGGCATAATGCCGGTAAATGCTGGCCAGAAGATTCCCCATAACAATCCGTAACAACCATTAACTATTAATAAGACTGCAACTGGCACCTGACCAGTTGCAAAGTAGGCAACTTGAATTAATAAGACCGCCCCCGCGGCCATATCGGTTAAGCCCACAACTCTGGCTCTGCCGTACTTATCTGCAATCACACCGCCAAAGGGGGCCATCACTATAAACATGGCAGTTGTCACACCTAGTACTAAACCTAAAAGATTTGCCGAGCCATTTGGTAGAGCTAATATGCCAAATGCTAAGGCGATAGGACTCATCCCATTGCCGTAATTGGTAATAAATCTAGCCACAAAAAACCGCTTAGCAAAGGGTTGGGCTAGCACCTGACTTATCAGCAATTTTCACTCATTTTCTATCCTAGATATATCTCTAAATCCTATTACTAATCGTAATTAGAATAAAACCAATTGATATTTATCAAAATAAAGAGGAGGTAGATAATTTATATATTTGGCATATAGTTGGTGATTATGGCCGATCTTGAGAAGAACAAAGAGTTAGCTAGGCAGTTTTTTGAGCAGATCTGGAATCAAGGTGATGAATCTGCTATTGATAGATTTATTGCCGAGGATGCTGCTGGCAATGATCCAAAGTTTGGTGTGGGACGAGAATCATTTAGGGTGCAATGGCGCACTTGGCGCAAAGCATTTCCAGATATTCACTTTTTGGTGCAAGAGATAATTGCCGAGGGTAACACTGTAGTTACTAGGTGGCATCTAACTGGCACTCACATGGGTGAGTACTTAGGAAAGCCAGCAACTGGTGTGAAGGTGGCGGTAGATGGGGTAAGTATTGATCGAATTGAAAATAATATGGTTGTTTCAGGTTTTGATGCCTGGGATTCACTTGCCTTTAGAGAGCAGATCGGAGTAATTCCTAAAACTTAATTACTTCACCATGAGTTAACTCTTTCTCTGGTAATCCTTTTAAGGTGTGTAATTTAGCTTGGCCATATACCTGCCATTCATCTTTGCCACTTCGTTTAACCACAGCGGTTAACTCATCGATGCCAATCAAAATTACATCCCCCTCTAAATTAAGTAATATTTTAGCCGCCCCTTCTGGGATCCATTTAAAAAACTTATTAAAGTGTGGAATCACTCTTATGTTTGGAATTAGATTTAAGCCAGGTGTTGGTTGATTTCTACTTAATCTAAAATGAGGAATCTGTGATGATAAGACCATCGCGCCAGCGCTACAGCCTGCAAGTGATCCACCCTGTTGCCAATTAGCCAATATTGCAGACCAAACTGGGGTATTAATTAAACAATCTGCTAAGTAATGGGGATCTCCGCCAGAGATATAGATAAGAGCAGCATCCTTAATCTGAGCTGCATACTCAAGATTATTTGCATCCTCCCTTGTATAAATAGGCAAGAAAAGTTGGGTTGCACCAATTAAATCAGCTTGCACCTTTCCTAATTGCTGCCAGTAATTAAGTCTGGCTTCACTCTCTTTTCCAGCAGCTGTTGGTATTTGGATATATGTTGGCTTTAATCCGTTACTAATACCATCTGAAATTAAGGATTTTTCAAACTCGGCCATGGCAGGTAGGTACTCACCAGAGCCAACTAGGGCAAGTGAGCCATTCATGTACTTAATCTATCTCTTTTCATATTTATTATTTATAAATAAATATTATTGATTAAAACTCTCATTTTATTAATTACTTATCCGCAAAAGATGCCCGGATTTATCGGTATTTGTGCTTAAATCTTTTTATAAGGTAGAATGCCTACTGAAGCTGTAACGAACCACAGATTGCTAGATAAAGATCTGCGTTATGGGGGCGGACTCCGGAGGACCCGGGCCACTTGATTCTTTCGTAAAGGGGTGAGTCCGGTAATTAGCCGGATATATCGATGGCGCCCATCGACCCAATTGTACTTTCATCATTAGCTGATCTTCAGCCCTCACTTTATTGGCTAGATGCTGACCCACTTGAGCCAGAGTCTCACTCTGCACTCATTGGTGATGTCACAACTGATCTTTGTATCGTTGGTGCTGGTTACACCGGACTATGGACAGCGCTGCTCGCAAAGGAGCGAAATCCAAAGCGTGAGGTAGTAATTGTTGAACAACGCGAGACTGGCAATGGTGCATCGGGGCGTAATGGTGGATTTTGTAACGCCTCGCTAACTCATGGTTTTGTTAATGGTTACACCCGCTTTGCAGATGAGATGGCAGTAATTGATAAGTTGGGCCGAGATAATTTAGATCAAATTGAAGCCACTATAAAAAAATATAATATTGATTGTGATTTTGAGCGAACTGGTGAGTTACGGGTTGCCGTTGCCCCTTGGCAATTAGAGGGCTTAAAAGAGGAGGCGATTGCTCGAAACAACACTGGAGATCATGTTGAGGTGTTAAGTAAAGAGCAGATTAGAGAAAGAGTTAACTCTCCCCTTTATGAAGGAGCGCTGCATGATGCCGATGGCACAGCCTTAGTTGATCCAGCTCGCCTGGTTTGGGGATTAGAAAAAGCTTGTCTCTCACTTGGAGTAAAAATTTATGAGAACTCAAAGGTTGAAGAGTTAATTGATGAAGATTCTCATGTTGTAGTAAAAACTGCTTATGGTCAGGTTAGGGCAAATAAGGTTGCACTCGCCACCAATATCTACACACCACTTTTAAAAAGTGTTAAAAAGTATGTAATTGCAGTTTATGATTTTCAATTAGTAACTCAACCCTTAACCAAAGAGCAATTAGAAAGTATTGGCTGGAAAGGTCGAGAGGGTTTATCCGATGCTGGGTATCAATTCCACTACTACCGGTTAACTAAAGAGAATGAAATTTTATGGGGTGGTTATGATGCAATTTATAATTACAAAGGCAAGGTGCGGCAAGAGTATGAAGCCAGGCCTGAAACCTATGCAAAATTAGCCACAAACTTCTTTAAAACCTTCCCGCAATTAGCTGGCATTAAATTTACTCATGGTTGGGGTGGAGCGATTGATACCTGCTCTAGATTCTCCCCATTTTGGGGAACAGATTTTGATAATAAGGTTGCCTACGTTCTAGGTTACACCGGCCTTGGAGTTGCCTCCACTAGATTTGGTGCCTCAACCATGCTGGATCTACTAGATGGGATTGAAAATGAAGCAACCTCGCTTCAGATGGTTAAACACAAACCTATTCCATTTCCACCAGAACCATTTAGATTTTTATTTATTCGCCTAACGCAATGGTCAATAACTAGGGCAGATCAAAATAAAGGTAGAAGAAATAATTGGCTCAAAATACTTGATCGGCTGGGGCTAGGATTTGACTCATAGGGATTTTGGCATCATCAAAATTTATTATGATATATTGCGACCCAAGGTGAAAAATGCATAGTAATACTAATCATTTTATTTTCAGATTACCTCAAACTTTAATACGGGCTGTAGGAATAAAGGAATTTAATAACTTTCAATTTTCTCAGGTAAATATAATCAGAGAAAAAAGTCATGTGTTTAACAGTACGCCTTTAGAAAGGGCTTATTTTAAGATCAGTGAAGATATAGTCAAGAGTCTTAATCCCAAAAGTTATATTGAAAAAATTAATCTCTTTGATAATACTCTAATTTTACCAGATACAGCGATTATTGATTATAATATTTTAACTTCATCAGATATCTTTAGTAATATAAAGAAAATCAAAAATATTAAAGTTATGCCCTATGAGTCATTTGTTCACAATCCAGTGGCTACAGACTTAATTAGTACACTAAGTTTTATTAAAACTTTAAAACGGTCATACATATTCTGGTCCATACATAAACCGTTATACTTTTATAATTGGATCGATATGATCACCTTAAATAAGTTTAGTTATTTTTTACCATGGTTTTGGAAACCTATTAACTTAAACATAGAACTCTACAAATTTAGATTAAATATCATAGCGTATCAGCTATCTCTAAAGTATGAATACATGAATAAATACCTAGCATCTAAAAATCCAATTCTAATTCAACTTACTGAGTGGCCTAAGAAAAAAACAATTATTGAGAACCTGGAATACACTTACAATAGGTCTGAAGCGTTTCGGAATTCAATTAATACTGAAGGTGCTTTAATTTTTCTTAAACCTCATAGATCTTTTCCAAAATATGTGGAGTTTACTGCTAAAAAATTTAGGGGGGTAGAAATAATAAAACCAGAGACTCTGGAGGAGTCACTACTTCCATCTGAGATATTAATTAACTCGTCGGTTGAGAGTAATCCGCTAATAATATCTGAATTTAGTTCCTCACTATTTAATTTCCAATCACAGGGGTTTATTGGAATCAGGGACTCAGATTATGCTAAAGAATTTTCACGACTGGCCTTAACTTTTAAAAGACTTTCTCGTAGCAAATTAAATAGATATTTTATCTGATAAGTATTTCAGTGAACCACAATATAATAAAATTATTTCGCTAAATTTAGTGAATATTGAACTTAAGTGCACCAATCTTTGTATTTCTAAATTTTATACAGTACCCTAATTTAATGTGTGGAATATTAGGAGGGACTGGAGAATTTTCAAACCAATTGGTAGAGTTCGATTTACAGCTTTTATATCGTAGAGGCCCAGATAATCAAAAACTCCTTAGAGTCAATAAAGATCTTACAATGGCTGCGACAAGATTAGCAATGACTGATCCGCACCCTCGAAGTAATCAACCAATGTGCGATGTAAGTACCGGGAACACTATAGTTTTTAACGGTGAAATTTATAATTTCAAATTGCTAAGAAATGATCTCAAGCAAAGAGGATTTAAGTTTACCACTGATTCAGACACAGAGGTTTTATTAAAAGGCCTAAGTTTTTATGGAGAAGAAATGATTGAGAAGTTAGAGGGGATGTTTGCATTTGCCTATTTTGATAAAAAATCTAATTCTCTACTTATTGCACGAGATTATCTGGGGAAGAAACCTCTTTATTATAGCGTAAAAGACTCAAATATTATTTTTTGTTCACAAGCAAACTTAATAAAGAAATATGTGAAGGGTATTAATATTGACTATCTTTCAATCCAAAATTACTTCAATTTTGGATTTTTAATTGATCCAAACTCAATGTATGAACAAATTGCTGCTGTTAGGCCGGGCGAGTACTTAAAATTTGAAATTAGTGATGGAAGTCTTTTAAAGCAAAACAATTTTATTCCATACTCAATTCAACATCCAGAGCCTTCTAATATTCGAGATCAGATTCAAAAATCCTTGTATGAAAGAATTGATGGTCATCAAAATAATTTAGCTTTGTCACTTTCTGGCGGAATTGATTCAACTATTTTAGCAATTGAGTGTAGCCGTTTGGGAATACCAGTCAAGACATATTCAATGAGCTATCCAGACTCGGATAAAGAGCGATATAACATTGATTCAAATAATGCTTCAGTAATAGCAAAAAAATTGAAACTTGATTTTAATGTGGTTGCAATGCCAGATTCGCAAGAAATCCCTTTGATTCTTAGTGACTTTATTAAACTAATGGGAGAGCCAAGTAATAATCCAACAGGTTTAGCAATGACTCACTTATACTCCCAGATATCAGAGAGGGGGCACAGGCTTGTAATTACAGGTGATGGAAGTGATGAAATTTTTGGAGGGTATCCACGATATAGATTAGCGCATAGAATAAGAAAGTTTCCACAATTTTACAGACTCGACTCTTATGAATTAACGAAAAGGCTTACACTAAAATCGAATTATTTAGTTAAATATCTTTTACCATTTGAGTCCTGGAACTCAAATAATCTTTGGAAGTATTTTCATCAAACTATGAGTGAGGGTGATTTAAAGTTCTTAAATAATAAGTTTCAATTCACTAATACTAAATTTTTTGGAGATGAATTACATGACTATTTCGATCATTCATTTAATAGGGTTGCCGCCACTTTATTTAAAGACTTACGAACCTGGTTGCCTATGGAGTCTAATAGAAAACTTGATCGTATTTCAATGTGGAACTCGATAGAGGCTAGAAGTCCCTTTCAAGCAGAAACGATAATTGGGTCAGGGCTCAAATTAATGAATAAATCAAATTTTCATAATTTAGATAAATACTACCTATATGAATCATATCCTGAATTACAGGATCTGCCTATTAGTAAGGTTAAATCAGGATTCATTAGCCCAGTGGGACATTGGTTAAGGTCAAATTCTGAACTTCAATACGAGGCGCTTGCTGGAATTAACTCATTCTTACCCTTAAATAAAGAATTTTTAAAAGAACTACACAACGCACCTAAAGAATTAAATTTTAGATATACAAAAATGCTTTGGTCCATAATAGTCTTATATAACTGGTTTCTTAACGAATAATTTTTCACTTATCTCTAATGAGATTCAATTATCTATTTTGTAAATTAATTAAAACCCATTAATAAATAATCATCATTTAAAATCAAGTCCAAGACACAAGTTATAATTTATAGAATAGATTTGTGCGCCCGCAGGGACTCGAACCCCGAACCTTCTGATCCGTAGCTGGCCAGTAAATCTGAGCTATTAGTTCTGTAAAACTCACCTTTACTTGCCTATCTTTCCAACTATGCTTCGAAAAATGCGCCAAGTCGATTCCTGGGTGTGACATCTTTCAATTCAAAGAATTTGCTCCCGAGAAATGTGGGAAACTAAAAGGCACTGACTAATACGACAATATTTGGAAATTCGACGAGATTGAACTAGGTATATGTATTCAGACTTTTGACGAGAATAAACCATGTCTAATACTAAATTGGAATATTCGCTAGACCTATACCTGAAGCAAACTAAGCCACAAACGTTAATTTGAAAATTTCCAATAGTAAGAATTAAACTAAACGAACTCATTGTAAGTCCAATCTAATTTTAAGATAGACGAAAAACTATGTGAGATTTGTGAATATGGTACTTTTTCGTAAAATTACCAATTTCAAGAAAAAATAACTTAACTTTGATTTAGTATGGTAAACTTAGTCATTACTATATAGATGCACAATAGATATAGGAGTGTGTTTCTCACTGCGTCGTGATCATAATTAACGATTGAACGTAATAAAGTTAGGCGGAGATATTGAATGTCTTAGTGCTAGGTGGATTAAATTCGATAGTGGGGCACAATATTGCGAAATCTCTAGCACATTATGGATTATCTGTGTCAGTAACCGGAAGAACTGCAATGAATAAATATAACTTGAATGCAAAAGAAATAAATTTTTTTATTGGTGATTTGAATGATGAGGCTTTTAAAAATAAAATATTAAAAGATCAAGAAATTATCATAAATTGTATTGCAGCATATAAACTAGGTTTGAATCAAAAACATTTAAGAGAATCAAACTTCGGCGTTATAAAGAATCTTCTTAAAAGTTTAAGAAGTACAAAAGTGTTTATTAATCTATCTACAATCAATGTCTACGGACGTACCGCTAATGGAATACTCGCTCGAGATACACCACGTAAACCTGAAGATGACTATGGCAAATACAAAAACGAATTAGAAAAATATATTTCTGAAAATTATTGGAGCTTTTCATCAATTTCATTGCATCTTCCAGCAGTATTAAGTATTCCTTCCAACGAGCATTTGATTCAAAGATTTGTTAATAAGCTAATCAAGAATGAGCCTTTACAGTTATTCACTCCAAATCAATTATTTAATAATGTCGTTTCAGTTGATGATTTAGTTAATTTCATAATTCAATTAATCAATAATGATCGCCATATAATTGATTCATTTCCCATAGCATCTAGTGAACCCATAACTTTAATATCAATTGTGGAACAAATCAAAAAAGCTTTAGATTCAAGATCTAGGATTAATATAGTTAAGAAGGGAAACACCTCAATTATAATTGATGATTTATATGCTAGACATCAATACTTTTATAATTCAAGATCTACCCAATCAAATATCGAGGAATTTTTACAGACATATGCCAAATAAAATAAGTTGCCATATTTGTTGCGGCACTCTAGAATTGAAGCTAGACACATTTAAAGATATAAAGTTTATATCATCTGACTTACAGCTCATAGATTCATTCGTTGAAGTTTATTACTGTTCAAATTGCAATAATTTTGTGAAAAATGTAGATGAAAACTATAGATATAGACTTGAAAAATTATATAAAAATTACTCGCTTTATAGCGACACGGGAATGTCAGATCAATTAATTAGATTAGATAAAATTACAGTTCCCCGGTCGAGTAAGATAATCTCGGAAATCACTCAATTGGTATATATCCCTGAACAGGGAAAGTTACTAGATTATGGAAGCGGAAAAGGTGCTTTCGCTTCAAATTGGGTAAATACTTTCCCTTCTTGGGAAGTTATCGCTTTTGACCAAAACGTTTCAACTAATAGCGAAATGAGGGTGAAGAATGTTTCTGATCCTAATTTGATATCGGAAGAGAATGATTTTGTGAGCTTAATTCACGTTCTCGAACATATTATTAATCCACGTAAATTACTCTTAAATTTACATACTCTTATCAAAGAAGGAGGATATTTGTTTATCCAAGTACCAAATCACTTGAAAAACCCATATGATTTGGCGATTTTTGATCATTGTTCCCACTTTAACATTAATTCTATTGCCGAATTAGTATCTTTTTGTGGCTTTAATGTAATTGAAAAAAATGATAATTGGGTTAGTAAGGAGATTAGTTTATTGGCTCAAAAAAAATCGGGGACTGTGCCTGAATATTTTAGTAGATTAGAAATGTCAAGAAATCCATTTGTTTATCTAGATTCTGTATTGAAATATTTAGATTCTTACACCATAATAAATCTGGGATTTCTTGGTGCGACAAATCCTGCATATTGGCTTTCTGTTCAAACAAATGGAGTCAACAAGTTTTTTTTGGACGAAAACAAAGATGAAGATTTTGAATCGACTTTAAATGGAAAGCAGATAATCTCCCTGAGTGAGATTCAGAAAAACTCTGTAATTTTTATTCCATTTGTTCGTGAATATGCCGATCCAATCAGTAAACGACTTAAAAATATTATGATTCCTAATTTTTATTTTGATACATGGTGACATATTGTTAAGCTATGAGTATTAATCATTAATGGAACTAGTTTATCGACAATTAGATTGGTAAGACAAAATAGACTCATATTGAACAAAGTCAAAATATAAATTAAGTTTTAATGTAAGAAACATAAATTTAAAGAATCATTCGCTTAAATTTTTCATTATTTTGTTCTGAATGATAAATAAAGTGCGCCGGCAAGGATTCGAGTCCCGAACTTTCTGGTCAGTAGTTAAATGCTCTATCAGTTGTCCGTCGAGTATTAGTATTGCTGTACAAATACTTCTATTCTGTTATCAGATTCAGATTAACTTGGAGGAGATTCTAAGGCAAATTCTATGACATTTTTATCCGCACTGATTTGTTTATTCTTAGGCTATCTCATTAAACCAGATTAAAGTTTCAGTCATAGCATTTATCAAAATAGTTAGTAGTAATTTATGTCAAAACTTATCTTGTCATGAACTGATACAAAAAATATGGATCTGTTGCATTTAATTTAGGTTTAATAAGGTCAAACATTTTTTAAGAACTCAGAACAATAAATATAATAAAATAAAAATAGTTAACTATCCTTAAATTTTATTTATCTATAATTGTCAAACATTCAAGTTGTTTATCTTATCAATTTCGTTAAAGCACAACTTAGTTTTCGTCATCAAAAATTACCCAAAAGTCTGCTAACTTTGGAAAGTTTTCGGAAAAAATAGTGGACCAAATTTGTTGAATCATATGCAAATCAATATTTGGATTATACATTAATTCTTTACAAGTCAATGCTAGATTTTTTTTAATAAATTTAATTTTTTCTAGATGCAAAGACTCGAGGAATTTCATAGTTTTTGTAAGCTCTAACAAAATTGCTACGGCGACATCTGTTGCCCCGTTTATAAGGCAGAATACAACAATATTTAAATAATTTTCTAATTTCGTTGGTTCATCTTTCAAGTATTTTAATTTCTTGATCCAAACTGCATCCGTACTAATAAGTTTACCGAATTTTTTTGGGTTGGTAATATTTGATAAAGGAAATCCTTGACCATTATAATCTAAATTAAGTAATTCAAAATTTTTAGACAATAAAAAGTCATGAATTTTACCAAATGATGCTCCATTATCGTGCATATCTACAAATGTAACTTCTGAACGAACTCCTACAATATTATTTTCTAGTTGAAATTGAGCCCCCTCTAGTACATTTAACTCAAAACCTTCTACATCTAATTTTAAAAAATCTACTTTACTATTTGAAAAAAAGTTATCAATTGATTCAGCTTGTACATTTACAGAGTTAACTTCTCTGAATTCATCAAACTTGTAATTTTCCTCATTGATATAAGATCCTAAATTTTTCAATGTAGACAGTGCAGTATGTTGATTAATTCTGAGTTTCAAATTATCTTTTCGATTTGATAAAGCTAAATTAGACACTTTTACATTTGAATTTTCTGAAAACTTTTTAACAAGACGATTAAACTCGATTGGCTCCGGCTCAAAAAGGTAAAATCTTGATATATCAAATATTGATTTGAATGATGGATGAATACCATATCGAGCGCCCGCATCAACTATATTCATTTTTAAGATCTTGTTCCAATCCCATTTTATTATAATTTTTACCTAATAGTAGCATTATTCTAGTATGAAATTTCTTGTATTGCATAGCCTCAGATGGTTAAAAGCCGTGCAATGCAAGAGATCTAATCTAATTGTTGTGTCTACCCCACTGAAGTAAATTAACTTCATCCCAAGTTAAGTTCTTTGTTGGCACCTGTATTGGAGCTGTTTTTAACTTTATCAAAGGATTACTTGTTGCAACTTCATAGTTTTCAGCCTCTCGCCAAACAATTTTAGCCACAATTGTCGTGTGCCTAGCCGTCTAAGGAGGCAGTGATAAAAGTTTACATGAAGATTTCTACTTGCAAAACTAAATCAATGTCTGTAGATCCAATAAAGGGCTGTAAATGACTTTTATATGGAAGTATATATTCGCAAAGCATCTTATCTCGAACATTTAAAATACTCCCAAGAGTTACCACTAATTCATTAGCTAACATGATTTTCCTTCCGTTATGGAAGGACTGACTTATAAAAAATCAGACTGTCAGACTAGAAGTTTGCTTTTAAGATCAAACCGATTCGTGCGCCCGCAGGGATTCGAACCCCGAACCTTCTGATCCGTAGTCAGATGCTCTATCCGTTGAGCTACGGGCGCTGAGTATTTCTTATTAAACACATCATCTGAGCCTAGCATAAAATCGCTAAAAAATTAAAATAAACTACATCACAGAAATTTCACTAAAAAATTACCTGGTGAATAAATATGAATTCTTTCTTAAAAAGTTCGGACTAATGAAACAATTATCCAAAATTAGTTTTTTACCATATGAATCAGGTTGATAGTGAGTTACAATTTTCCAAAATTCTTCCTGCTCTGGCGTTGCAATATCTTCTCTTGTTAGATCGCTATTGTAGATTTTTAATGATTCTTCAAAATAATTAATAACTTCATCTTGTGAGTTTTCTCTAACTTCTAAGTTAAATTCACAAAATTGTTCAGCAGTCCAAAGATTTATCCAGTTATTTTCATACATTTCAATTAAACCTACTGGTTCATTCGTTCTCTTGTTTATCATAATTTTAGGTATAAAACCTAAGGCTAAATGATTAGCGCGTCTAATATAATCATAGGAAGCCGGAGCAAAATTTATAATACCCACTGGTTTTCTAAATACAGTGCTTAAACTATGTATACCAGAATCAGAACCGAAATAAAACAATGATATTTCTTGTGCCAAAACATTTAGCTTATCGCTGTGATTTATAAACGGTAAATCTATACAATTTAATCTGTGGGGTAAACTTTCTTTTGCTAATACCCCGCCTCGAAAAAAGTTATATTGTTTTTGAAATTTATCAATAACTGGTATAAATATTTTCGGAGAGAAGTCTCTATATGAATGATAACTTAAGTTAGGCAGATACGCGTTATCTCTGTTGTGGAGAAATATAAATGGATTGTTCAGATTCAAATTAAATCTTTCCGTCAACCAGTCGTAAATCAAGTTACGTTCGGTGTTTGTAATTTTAAAAAGTGCGGGAGCATTCAAAATGTTCTCAAACTTTGAAGATAACTCCACAGTTTGTATATATAAATGACCAAACAAGTGTGATTTTTTTAGATATTGCAAATACAGTCGCCAAAGTCCTCCGCTTTTAATTATTAATCTAATATCAGGAATTACAATCCTTCTGATTAGTTCCAATACAAATGTATTACAGACATAACTATCTGGGATAAGTATTATTCTTTGTTTTTTACCATTTTGAATATTTTTGGCTAACTCACTTAAAGCTGCATCTATGTCAGCTGTAAAGTGTCCCATGCGTGATGATCTCAGCCAACCAAAATACACATCAGTAATTGAAATATATATGAACAAAGTTACAACGAAAAAAGGTACTGCCAATATTTTTCTAAAAAAAGAAATAAAAAAAAATTTTAAACTGTTAGTTAATTTCTTATACTTCGACAACTTTAAACTCATTTAAGCATCACCGTGAAGTTAAATATATCATCTCGTTATAAGATATTTACCCAGTAATAAACTGTCCAATCCAGTTCCATAAAAAATAGATATTGCCTCAAGAGATTTTTCAACTATTGGTTGACCTATTATATTAAAACTCGTATTTAGAACTGGTGGACAACCAGTTCGGTACTTCACTTCATTAATTAGATTGTAGAAACTAGAATCAACTATTTTATTTATAGTTTGTACTCGACCTGTGTTATTTACGTGTATTGTTGACTTCAACAATGAATTCCAAGGAGATTTAACATTAAAAGCAACAGCAGCACCAGCATCATCATGTTGATTGATAGTTACGCAACCGTGAATTCCTAAAATATTCATTAGTAGAGCATAGCATTAATATAGAAAAATATTTGTCAAATTTAGGCAGTTAAAATAAAAAGTTTCCTATGGAAACCAATTTATTTAATAGATTTATGCTTATTTGGCCATAGTAATGTTTCTATTCTAAAATGTTAAATCTGCAGTTTGGCAATAGATTTATCACGAATTAATCTTTTAGCTTCAATTAAAGAAATAAATTTCCTACCTACTTCTTAGATTTTTCGCAAGTTGTCGATTAAGGGTGACAACATGGCATATCCCGCATAAATTTATCAGTAGTACGAATTGGAACAGGTTAGGTCAAATTATAATTTTTTGTCAAAAAGTTGCTTTAACAATTTTCACGTGTAAGCTCTAGCCTAATTTTTAAAGTCTAGATTGATGCATTCTGAAACTTTAGTGTCCCATTTACTAGGAAACTTATCAAATATTATTTCCAAGTCTTTTTTATAAAATAAGTTACCAGCATTTTTATCTTGAGGAAACCCTTGTAATTTACCTACTCTTAATTCAGGCCAACATGTTTTGAATAAATTTAACATATGAACCCTCAAGCGATCATAAGTTTCCTTTAATGTATCACTCTCAGAATAGCTTATTCTTGTTTGGGCGATAATATCCCCACTATCTATCCCTTCATCAATAAAATGTATAGAGACTCCGTGTGGAAATCCTAACCTAATACTCCAGAAATTTGGATTATAACCTCGTCCCCAAGGGAGAAAGGAAGGATGTAGATTAATAATTTTCTTTGGAAGATAATTAATTATATCAGGCAAAATCAAAAATTGAGTTTTATCACTTACTATAAAATCGATTGATTCGTTTATTACAAATTCCAAATCGAACTTTGATGTTTTTACAATTATTTCGTCTCCAAAGGTTTTCATATAGAGAGGAAGCTCGTTCTGATTATCGGCCTTTGAATTCGTTAAATACATGACTCTCAATCTAAATCCTCCAATTCAAAGTAGTTACTTCCATGTTAATGCAAGTAATTTAAATTCTTTGACGAATACTTCCAAGATAAATTCGGCTTGTTTCTTTGTCAATGTTAAAGGGGGAGTAAAATTTGCTCTATGCCACTTAATACTTGTAAACACATTGTACTTATTAAAAATCCTTTTAGATAGTTCTAAACCAAATTCGTTTTGATTGGCACACTCATATTCCAAAGAAAATCTCATACCCCTACCACGTACATTCACAAAAAAAGAGTGCGAGCCTAATTCTTGTTGTAGTGTCGTCTGCATGAATAATCCCATATTTTGCACTGAATCTAAAAAATCATCGTTATGAACAATTGTTTGGACAGCAAGGGCAGCTGCAACACTTAATGAATGTGCCTGATAAGTAGTAGTATGTTGTAATCTTCCTTGGTTTTTAGCAATTATTTCTTGGATATACGTGCTCGTAATAACAGCACTAAGTGCGCCATACCCAGCTGCTAGAGTTTTCCCGATAAATATAAAATCTGGTACTACTTGATCCCAATCACAGCAGTAAATTTTCCCAGTAGTTCCTGTACCACAATAAACTTCGTCGAGTATTAAATGTACTTCATATTTTTCGCAAATTTGTTTAATGTAACGCCAATATCCTGGCGCAGGTGGAACGTCGCCAATTAATCCCCCCATAATAGTTTCGCCAACATACCCACAAACTTTATCTGGGCCTATCTCAAGAATTTTATCTTCTAATATTTTGGCTGACCTTCTTGCATACTCATCCATAGTCTCATCTTGAAGTCTCATCTTGTATGGGTGGTGCATTGGTATTAAGGCTCGGTATGGGGAAAGCATTTTTCTGTAAAGTTCTAAATTTGGCCTCTGTCCGATCGAGAGCGCGTCACTTGTCGCACCGTGATAAGACTCGGTGTGTGAAATAAACCATTTCTTGTTCGTATTCCCTAAGTCCTGTTGAGCTTGGAAACTCATTTTCATTGCCGCTTCGCATGCCTCGGCCCCAGAATTACCGCAAAAATATACCTTTTCTAAACCGTGCTCTGCTCTAGTAGTCAATAAATTTGCAAGTTTTTCGACATTTTCATCCCGCCATAATTTATAATCTACATGCGTAAATTTCTTAAGTTGATTTTGAATCGCTTTAATCACGCTGGGATGAGACCACCCAACTATTGCATGACAAGAGCCACCAGCAGTTGTATCGAGGATTTTTCTACCTGACTTGGTATAAATATAATTACCGTCGGCAAAATCTACTACTTCGGGTAAAGGATCATTCGGAAAGACTCTAAAAGTGTTCATTTGGACCACTTTCAACTAGATAAATTACACCATCGACAAAATTGAATACTATTAAAATTCTAGTAGTTTGCTTAATCCTAACCATAGAACAAAAATAGCATATTGTGTAAAAATTAACACTTATTATAATCTAGACATACTTTAGTTATTTTTAAGTGAGTTTTAACGTTTCTCGCAAACTTTATGAACCACGATAGTATATGAAAGTCTATTTGATACAGGAAAAATAGACTCACAAGACAGATAATTGATTTATAACTTAAACTATTCTTAGATACTTTACGAGTCTGTCTTATTATTCCCAATCACAGTCATATAAACCACGTTAGTTTTGCAAACCTCAAAGAATATCAAATATACTTTTAATCTCAGTCGGATAAATACTTGTTAGCTTTGAAGAATTTAAAGACAAATTTCTAGGAAATGCTTCTGAAAGATTTAGTTGAGACCTATTTATGAATTGAATCTTACTTTTAGATTTTGAGATATCAAATTTTTTGATAAACATCTTGAAAATTTCAACATAGGTTGTAGTAATTGGACCAGAGATATGAAATATACCCTCACAAGAGTTATATATCAAAAATAGCAGGATTTTTACTACATCCTCCTTATAGATAGGAGTAAATAAATAATCATTTAGTATGTTCAAATCATTCCCATTATTTAAATACTCTTCCCATTTTTTTATGAATGAATTTTTATGATTAAAATCATACACTTTAGATAATCTAACAATCAAGTAATTATCAACTTTTGCAATAATGTAGTCTTCAATATATTTTTTTTGTAATCCATATGTTAGAACTGGTCTTCTGATATCTAGTTCTGTATAATTACCTGTGATGCCTTGAAAGACAGCATCAGAAGATAAATAAATAATTTTTACTTTTAAATCATTTAATAAAGTTATAAGATTTGAAATATCTCTTACATTAAAATTCCACGTAGTTTGCTTATTTTGAGCGCAGTATTCTAAATTCCCTTTTCCAATACATATTATAGCAATAGATATTTTTTCGAATAGTGACTTTTTTAAATTTAGTGAATAATTATTTAAATCAAAAAATATTTCATCATCAGATTCGCATTTATGAGTGAACTTAATTATTTCTAAATTCGTAACACTAGATATCGCTTTACCCAGATAACCATTGGAACCAAAAATAGCAATCATTTTTTAGTCCTCTTTCTAAGTATTAAATATTTGAAACAAATTTTGCTACTTTTTTTGATAGGAAATTCTATAGTTTTTTTCTACCAACTGCGATTATAAAGTTGTAATGGCACATTGGTGTAAAACCAGTGTGTAACACTTCATCGTTCATTCCGAATAAAAAAGTATGATCGAAATAATTTGATATTAGAATCTTTAAGTCATTTCCATTTTTACAGTTTACATGCCCATCTTTGCTTGCTTGCGATGCGTACGTTTGCGATTCTAGGGACGGGGAACCACAGACAAATACTCCACCTATTTTTATTGATTTGGCAATGTTTAAAAGAAATAAATCTTCAAATTTAGGTTCTATGTGCTCGATTACATCTAATGAAAATGCTGCATCAAATAAAGTCTTTTTTTCTGACACGTATGGTCTAGATAAAATATCGTGTACTTGGAATTTTACGGGCCAACTTGGATCTGCATTTTTCTGCGCTTCATTTATAAACCATTCATCAAAATCTATGGAGTATAAATCTTTTACACAATCATGTAATAATCTGCTTGCAAATCCGTCTCCGCAACCAATTTCCAAAACTTGAGAATAACCATTCAACATTTTAGCGACAAATTTATGCCTGGCTAATGTGAAGGATAATAATTTTGGATCAGTTCTCCACATTGAGCTTGCTCTACAAGTTAAATTCACGGGTCCTTTTTCATTGATTTGTTCAACCATAAAACTGTATTGCTTCTCTTTTATCTCTAATTTACTTGTGTCTTTCATAATTCCTCTCATCGACTTTTTAAATCTTGGATTTTTACAAATTGTAATTTGTAGTAAAATTCTGAATTAGTACTCCTATAAGTATTTACTAACTTAATTAGAATAATAACAGTAACTTTTTATTAGATTATTCCTCTCAACAGTGATATTGTACTGGAAATTAACGTGCTTAAGAATATTTCTTTATAAAAAAGGCAGGTATTCTGCATACCATAGAGTCACCATAACCGCCTGGTAAGGTTTCATACCGCTCAGATATTTTTCTGATGTAATCATAAGATTCCATATCATGACTAGAAAGCTTACCCTCCAGGCTCCGAAACATTTCTTCGACTGCAGCTGCTATATCTTCGGGTGAATTCTCAATCATCTCAACCCCTAAATACTGGTCCATTTCTGGCCAACAAATTAAACTATAAGGTGCGGTCAAAATTTCATTAATAGAGTATGCTGTTTTATGATCTCTTTTTTTGACTAGTCTAGGCAGAATATAGTCAGTAGATCTCAAATGTGCAGTAGACATTGGCGCATAATTGGTCAGCAATATTGGTCTTCCAAAAGTTAGTGCAAGTGTATACAAACCTGAAGAAGTACCTAGAAAAAAAACACATTGTGAAGCTAAAAAAACATCCATTCTTGAATTTCTAAATTCACTGTTAGCATAATCTATAAAATTTGGAAAATTATAATCTGACTCTACTGGGGTGGCTTTAATTCCCATTCGAATAATCCAGCCCCCTCTACTTGCAATATTTTCAATTGCTATTTTATAAGAGTGTAATTTACTGTCTCTAAAACTTTCTGAACCTTTAAAAGAATCATCGCGAATATGTAGGCAAACATACCAAGCATCTCTGGGTAAACCTAATTTGGCTAGAATTTCTCGCCCAAATAATAAATCGTCCATATTTAACTTGAATAGTGGCTTCCTATTTTCCAACTCCCATAATTTTGACGCATTAGATAGGGCAGTATGGTTATAAGGATAAATTCTACCTTCTAATCTTAGTGGTCCGCATAAAAATTGTGTTAATGGTTCAAAATTTTTTCTGATCACTCTAGGTAATTTCTTTACTCTTATTATTTCTATATAATTAGATAGATAGTTATAAACGAAATGTTCATTACAAAATTTTATTGCTGAATTTTCTGGTAGAGGCATTACAAGCTTTTGTTTCGAAATAACTCCTAATTCTACTAGCTTTAAAAAACCATCCAAATGACCAACGTTTCCGATAGTTGATGCAATTGGGTATGGATTAATAATTCTGATATTAAATTTATCCAAACCTTTTTCCTGAATATAAAATTCTTTGGATTCTAGATATTTACACCAAAATTGTAAAGATTTAGAAATGTCTCCCGTCGAGTGCAACAAGATGCCAATGTTGCTGTAATACTTCCAAGAAAAACTGTCTTTGAGTGCTTGATTTTCAAAAATACCCACGAGATTACAAACTTTATTGAAGTAAATCTCTGATTTGATTTTGCCAATTTTTGATAAGAGCACATTTGTGTAATACCCACTGAATCCTCTTTTAAATTTTGCAGTGCCATTAGTAATCACAAAAAGTGAGAATATTTCACTACTTGATATCAATTTATAAAAAAGCATACGCAATTTGACTATTAATTTAGAAACTAATACAACCATATTACCAATTTGAAACATTTTACTGGAATCTCTTTAGTCTAAACATAAAAATCTTAGAGAGTAAGTTAACTTCTCTACATCCTCCCGAACTTCCGACATCAACAATATTGAGGGGATTTTTTATTATAGAAGCATAATACTGAATAAATAAATTCATTTAATTTATATGAGCAATTGACTAATTATTAGATCCTGATCTAGACCATGTGCCTTCAATAACTCATTATGAGTGCCATAAAAATGTATAAAGTTATCTTTAAGGGTAAAAGTGTCTAAGCGGCATGTTGCGCCAATATCCCACGCTATTTCTTTTACTCTGGAACTTAGTCCACCATGGGGAACGTGTTCTTCTATCACAACCACATGCTTGTAGGACTTCAAGATATTTATAGTACCTTCTTGATCTAAGGGCTTTATAGTATGAACTGAAACTACTGAGACTGACTTTCCAATTAATTCCAGTTTCTCAGCAATAGATAAAACCATAGAAGCGGTGATACCATATGTTAGTAATACAGTATCGTGTCCAGGCTTAATTACCCGTAGCTTTCCTGGTACAAAAGGCGCAGAAAGTTTAGAAGTGAGATCAGGTTCACCAGATTTTCCAAGTCGCATGTATACAGGCCCATTGCTCTCTAAAGCACACCATTTAGTCATTTGACGCATTTCATCCGGATCACATGGAGCAACTACCGACATGTTTGGAACCGCACTGGCAATAGCAATATCCTCCATAGTGTGGTGCGTACCACCTAATGTTGAGTAAATGACTCCAGCTCCCATCCCAATAACAGTAACGGGTAGGTTTTGATATGCAAGATCTACGCGAATCATCTCAAAGGGCCGATATAGGCTGAATGTTGCTATTGTGTAACAAAAGGGCCGCATGCCCGCCAGGGCTAGCCCGGCCGCAATACCAATCATTGCTTGTTCTGCTACACCAGTGTTAATAAAACGCTCAGGAAACTGTTCTCGGAATTTTACCATTGAACCCGCAGGTGAAATGTCAGCAACTAAAACACAAATTCTGGAATCAACTTGCGCTAAATCGTATATTGTATCGGCAAAGGCATTTCTCATAAGCTAGAATTCCGCAACTCTGCTTTTGCTTTTTGGAACTCACTTACACTTGGTGAGCGGTAGTGCCATAAAGGTGAATTCTCCATGAAGGAAACTCCCTTACCTTTAATTGTGTGGCAAATTAACATAAAGGGTTTTTTGCTATTTCTTGTCAGAATAGCTTCGTATATTTCTTTAGAATCATGTCCATTAACTTCAGCTGTCTCCCAACCAAAACTTTCTAACTTTTCTCTAATTGGATAGAAAGCTGGATGCGTTTCACTGGTTCGCCCAAAGGACTGAAACCCATTATGGTCCATTACGCCAATAAAATTCGATAATTTTAGATTTGCGGCCATCATCATACACTCCCATGTTGAGCCCTCCTGAAATTCACCATCACTAAATACAACATAAAATAGGCCATCCTTCATTTTTATATATTTTTCTGCATACGCCATTCCTGTTACTAACCCCATTCCATGGCCTAACGAACCAGTTGAAGCCTCAATGCCTGGATTTCCATAATCAGGATGACAGCCAAGTCGACCATCTGATTTACAATATCTATCTAGATCATGACGTGATAAAACTCCAAGATCTTCTAATACAACATACTGACTCATGCAGCCATGTCCCTTGGACATAATGAATTTATCAGGGGAATCAATACCCGGATTTCCGCGCATCAATTCGTTATAAATACAATCGACAATTTCGATTACGGAAAAAGCTCCTGCACCATGTAATGCCTCTACTTGCTGAGAGATATCTAGAATTCTCTCTCGATATTTTTGGCACCGCCGACGGGACTCTTCAAATTTTAAATTATTCATTATCATTTTTACTTTTCATTTAATTGATTACTGTCCAATAGTAGTCCCCTGTATAACCTGCTTGATTAAAAAGGTCACGCCATTCATTAGGGTAACCGTGATATTTAGCTGTTAGTACCCAGTTTTCAAAGACTTCTTTCTGTGCTGGACTATGGTATGAATCTACTTGAATAAATCCTTTCCCTGGGGCAATTCTTTCAATCTCTTGTAGAGCTGTGATACAACCTAGACGAGGCAGATTATGAATTGTATTTATCGATACCACTGCTTGAAAACTATTGTTTGGGAAAATTAATTGTTCTGCTGAACCTATATGTAATCTCCCGATTACCTCTGGCTCACAATTGATGATTGCATACTCTGAAATATCTATACCGTAGGCGTCAATGCCTAACTCAAGTAAGTCTTTAACCAAAAATCCCTTTGCGCAGCCAACATCCAGAAGTCGGTCCCCAGGCTTAAGCTTAAAATACTCAACAATATCTTTTGCAACTGGACGCCATCTTCCATCATAGGTGTAACCACCATAGCCATATTCTCTAGGACCATCAAAATATAGGTATGCATATTCCCTTGCCTTCTCAATATGTTCATTAGTCTTTGCTGAGGTCCGCTGTTTCACATCTCTTTTACTAGCTGGTAAGGCTTTGAGTAAATTAATCTCACCCATGTTATTTTAATCGCCTTTGGTTTAGATCAATATATGCAGATAGTGTTGAAAAAGCATCATACTGATGAAATTCGATTTTAATTCCGTTTGGATCTGTAATCCAAGTTTGCATGGTGTTGTCTGTTTTCCCTCTTGTTAACTCACAGGAAATATTTCTACTATTTAATTGAGTAATCAATTTCTTTAAATCACTTACGGCAATACAAAAATGTCGAAAAATAGTTGAATCGTTAGGGATATAGTCGGATTTAAAAAACTCTAAAAAAGTTGAATTACCTACGTCAAAAATAAGGCCATAGATTTCTTCATCATTGTTTATGAATTTGTGTATCACTCTAAATCCAAGGCTATTAACGTAAAAATTTTCGGTTGCACCTAAATCTAGGGCACTAAAACAGATATGAGAAAGTTGGCTATTTAACATAAACCACTAAAATTTTAATTTCTCTTGATTTAGATAAAAAAAGCTAATTTGAACCCAACTTCTAATTGAAGTTTGGGCTGGACTTATTTCTTTCATCTGCAAATGCTAACATATCTTTACGATCTGTAAATTTAACTCGTGGTTTACCATAAATTTCACCTGCAACCACTTCGGCAGCATTAATTCTTTCCCAAGAAAGTTGATCCACAACCTTATGCCCTGATTTTAAAGATCTAAAAATTCCAATTGATGATTTTGGTTGGTTGAGATTTTCTATCAAAAGTTCCACAACGTCTTTTGCATCACTCTTCAAAGAACCGACTAATCCCTCTGCACCACGTTTAGCCCAACCTACTACGTACAAATTTTGTTCTATATGGCCGGCTATATTTGAAATTCTTCCGTTTATCAAGTTCATTCCTGGAAAATAATTTGTTTCATATCCAATTGCTGTTATTACGAGTCCAGTACTAATTGAAAATTTCTTGCCAGTTTGGCTAATTAGGTCATTTTCGACACTATTTAATTCAAAAACTACCTCTTCGACTTTATCTTTTCCCTTAATTTCAATTGGAGCAGTCAAAAATAGTAACTCTAAATTTTTTTTGGAGTTATCTTTTTGGTTTTCTGAAATAGTTTTAAGAAGTTCAAGGTTTTTCAAATCTTTTTCAGTACTCAAAGATAAGTTGACCCTATTAATTGCTTTTTCTATTTCATCAGAATCAATCTTGATGTTTATATTTGATAACTTAGAAATATCTCGAATTTCTATAGGGGTAAAGGATGCATGCTCAGGCCCACGTCTTCCGCAAATTATTATATTTTGAATTTTATTTGATCTGAATATTGGAATTGCGTGTTCGGATATATCTGTACATTCTAAATCTTTTAAGTCATTTAGTAACATTCTTGCAATATCAAGAGCCACGTTTCCAGCTCCAATTATTACTGCCGTTTCATGACTGAAATCCACTTGAATATCTCTAAAATCTGGGTGAGCGTTATACCATGAAACAAATTGGGTGGCCGAAAAACAATTTGATAAATTCTCACCTGCAATTCCTAGACTTTTGCTATCTGGTGCACCGGTAGCAATTACTACCGCATCATATTGATCTTTGAGTACTTTTAATGATATATCTTTACCTATTTCAACATTTGCAAACAGTCGAAATCCATCCTCTTTAGCAATCTTTTCAAATACCTTGGATACAGTTTTGATCTTTTGACGATCTGGAGCAACTCCTGATCTTATTAATCCGCCTGGAGTAGGTAATTTCTCAAATATATCTATTGAGAATTTCAAATGATCGCTCTGTGCTTTTTGAAGTGCTTGTGCTGTAAAATAGCCCGAAGGTCCAGCACCAACAATTGCTATTTTATAGTTTAGCAATGGTGATCCAATCTACTTAGATTCTAATCTTATCTTACACTTCACCATATATTTTACTTTTTATGGATCGAAATCAGTAATTAGACCTATTTCATAGTATCCAAATGCCTAAATTAAAGTTAGAATTATCTATCACTGTAATAAAAAGTCCTAAAATCCAACCCAATTAAAATTCCTTTATACTGAAAATTACACAAAAATTAAGTATTCATAAAAAATGTTTAAGATAAAATGCAAAGAGTGCACCATCAAAACTAGAAATTTAATAGTAAATATTAATCATTTTTCTATTCTTACCATATTAAAAAAATTATGATTTTTTTAAATATCTTCTTTTTAGTTCGGAAAAAACATCATTTAATTGAATAGCGGCAAAAATTGCTAAGAACACCGAAATAGGAGCTCTGAATCTTCCATACGCTTGCGCTCCTCCCGAAATGAGCAAAAAACTTAAAATTAGACAAGCTATGAATTTAAAATCATCATTCCTGAAGAAATATCGTGCCATACCAATAATGCCAAGTGTTGAAATTAATATTGTGACTAAAAATGCAAGAAATAAAATTAAATGGCTAAGCCAAACTGGTGATGAGATTCTACCACTGTCATTAATTACCTGTAATATCTCAGATCTATTTGGCCCATACAAAACTTTTAAAACTCCAATTAAATGTAATTTAATAAATGACATTTTGTTATTTATTAGTATTTCTATTGCCCTATCAAAATTGTATTTATTATAAGTTTTTAAAGAGGGATCACCCTCTAACATTTTTTGTCTTATCAAACTCTCTTCATTTTGTACTTCAATGAGAGGTACCCCCAGTGTCAAGGCTCTTGCACCCGCAGCTTCATAGCGCAAGAAATTACTATTCTGTATAGTGGAATTAGTAAAAATACCACTCCTGGTATAATTGAACAACCCATAAGATGTGTAAATAAAAATTGAAATTAGTAAAAGTATAAAATACTTTTTTCTATTTTTAGCTAGAATCGTCATCAAAAAAAAAGCTATACAAAATGCCAGTGATGTTGGTCGAGTGAGAAACACCATAACCAGCGTTGTAAATGTTGCTAAATACCTAGAATTAATATTTGACTTTTTGTTAAAATTACTTAATATGAGATAAACAACTAAAACTACAAAAAGTGCAAATAATATTTCTGTTAAAATCCGAAAAGTGTATATAAATAAAGTTGTTTCTAGTTGAATCATAATAAACAAAGAACCTTTGATAAATTCACTTTGTTTACTTTCAATTTTGGTCAAAAGACTTAGTGCGATAAATGATATCAGAGAATGGATAATAATCTGCGTAATTATTAATATGGGGAGTGATAGAAAAAAAACTTTCAAAAATAATGGATAAATTGGTAAAATCTGTAATGTAAAGTCAGAAATAGATTCTGGGCTTGAGAAATATTCTTTATTCGGACCCGAGATGTAACTCTCCAAAAATTTATTGGACACCGCAATATATTTGTCAGAGTCGGGTGTAGTTAGAGTAGAATTTCTAAGATAAATTAATAGCACCAGTTTGATTAGTAAGCTAACTAAAATAATTGATAAATAAAATTTATATTTGCTTAAAAGGTGTAAATTATCACGAAATTTATCATATGAAATTAGAATACTTTTCATATTATTAACTTCTCGTATCCAAATTCAAAAAAAATGATTTTTTTAAATTCTTATTCCTGCGTATTTTTATTCTATTTAAAATTATTTTTAGAAATATATCTAAAGCATCTTTAACTGATATGGTTTTTCCTTCAAGCCTAGTGCGGGCTTTGTAGTTAATTGGAATCTCATAAGGAATATAACTGTACTTACACATTTTGATTGCTATCTCAGCTTCAAGACAAAAATTTCTCGTATTTGCATTTAAATATTTGGCAAATGAAGTTGGTAGTAATTTAATTCCGCACAATACATCTGTTATAACTTGATTATAAAGTAGACCAAATAAATTGGAAATTATTTTATTTCCTAGAGTGTAATTATAAGAAAAAGAGGAATGTGATAAAAAAGTCCGATAGCCAAAAACAAAATCACTCTTTTTATTCAATACAACATTCCATAATTTTAATATATCAGAAACATCAATTTCTAAATCAGCATCGAAGACTAAAAAATGAGTGGTTTTTAGGATTTTTACAGCGTTGAGGACGCTGGCAGATTTTCCTTGATTAATATCATTAGAAATTAAAGTGTATTCAAGGCTTGATTTTGATAGTGATTCTTTAAGGTAGAAGCTAGTATTATCTGAAGATCCATCATCAATAAAAATGAATTTTAATTTATTAGCTCCGGTTTCAGTATTTGATTTAACTAAGTTTGAAAGTAAATTTATTAATTCATTAACTGTCTTATCTTCGTTATAACATGGGATGATGACTGTCAAGGAGTTCATAGTTTTACTCATACTTCCTTATATTTGTTATAAGTCTATCAGACAATAATTATATTGCTAAGTCTTTACATACTAATTGGGCCATGTTTAATCAGATTAATTTGCTAATCCCTAGTTAGTAGGTTTTTGGTTTTTTAGTAAAAAGGTTGTGTCAATACTTAAAGTTTGATCGATAAGTACATAACTTTATCTAGTTTGATCACCTTTTAATCAAAATCAGCGGAGACGAGAGGATTTGAACCTCCGAAACCCTTTAGGGGTTAACCTCATTAGCAGTGAGGCGCACTAGACCGGGCTATGCGACGTCTCCAACAAGAAGTAAGGTTACCGCCCATCTTATTGGTAGCCAATTTAGGCTTAATAAGTAGGCTATCGGTATGAATTTGGCGAATAACTCACAAGATAAGACAGGTCAACAGATAGATCCAGTGCGCACACATGATCTGCCAACACAAGATGTGATGAGTGAGTTTATGAAAACTGGATGGGCAACAAATGAGGAGGAGATTATCTCCGCCCACCCAGTAACTGCATATACAAAGCTGCGTAGAGATAAGTTATCTAAAAAATATCTAGGTAAGAGATTGATTTTTCCAGCAGGGTCATTAAAGGTGAGAAGCAATGACACTGATTACCCATTTCGAGCCCACTCTGCCTTTGCTTGGATTACTGGAGTTACTGCCACCGATACCGTGCCGGACTCAGTTTTTATTATGGAGCCAATAGATAATGGGCATGAGCCATATCTTTTTGTCCACCCAAGATCAAATAGGCAAAGTGATCAATTTTATAAAAACACCAGATATGGTGAGTTTTGGATTGGTAAAAGATTATCTATTAATCAAACTCAGAGTAAGTATCAGATAACTGTCAGAGAGATTGATCAGATTGAAAGCTTTTTATCTAACAAGATTGATTCGGTAATTATTAGGGGGCAGGATTTAAAGATTGATCAACTAGTTGATACCAACGCAGAGCTTGAGGCTGAGTTTTTAAATACCAACTCCATATTTAGAATGATTAAAGATGAGTATGAGATAGAGCAGATGCAACAGGCGGTTGATGCCACAGCAAGAGGCTTTGCCGATATGGTCAAGGTTTTCCCGGCTGCAACTTCAAAGCCAAGAGGTGAGCGAGTGATTGAATCTGCCTTTTATGGCAGAGTCAGGATTGAAGGAAATGAGAATGGTTACTCACCAATTGTTGCCGCTGGCTCACATGCTTGTATTTTGCATTGGATTAAAAATGATGGTGATGTATTGCCAGAGGATTTAGTGTTAATTGATGCTGGCGTTGAGTTAGATTCTCACTACACCGCAGATATCACTAGAACCTTTCCAGTAAGTGGTAGATTCTCTAAAGCCCAGCGTGATATCTACATGATCGTATACCGTGCTCAATCTGCTGGCATTGCCGCAGTTAAACCTGGGGCTAAGTTTAGAGATATTCACAATGCTTGTATGCAGGAGATTGCCAAAGGCGCACATGAATTAGGAGTATTACCAGTATCAATTGAAGAGTCATTACGGGAAGAAAATGGTTTTCATCGAAGGTGGCAATTTCATTCATCAAGCCATCATCTAGGTATTGATGTGCATGATTGCGCCCATGCTAGAAAGGAGCAGTACATGGATGCGGTATTAGAGCCAGGAATGATTCTCACCGTTGAGCCTGGTTTTTATATTCAAGCAGATGACACACTGTTTAACCCAGAGTATCGCGGTATTGGAGTACGAATTGAAGATGATGTCTTGGTTACTCAAACAGGAGTGAAAATTTTATCTAACTTGCTGCCGCGCCATCCAGACGAAATTGAAGTATTTATATCTAATTTACAGAAATTCACTAAATTTCCCAAATAGCATATCCGCTAATATTGTCATTCATTCGAGTTTTTTTAAAATAATTTCCACTCTATTTTGATAGGTGAAATTGAGAGATTTATGATAAGCGTTCCTAACTTTCTCTTTAACAAGTTCAGGATTTTCTATAATCTCTAATAACTTTAAAAATAAATTATCACAATTATTAGATTCATAAAACCATACTTCATCGTCATTAAAAATATTTCTGTGCGAGGTTGTATTAGTAATCAATATAGGTCTTCTTAAGGAAGCATATTCCAAAGCTTTAATTGGAAATCGTACCGCAAAAAATTCATTTTCTGGATAAGGAAGAATAAACACGTTACACTTTGAAATATTTGAAAGCAAGTCAACATGCGACATTCTTCCGTGAAAAGATATAATCTTAGAATTAATTAATCTCTGAAGATCAATTATTTCAGAGTCTAAAACGTCTGAATCTATACCAAAAATTTGAAATTTAATATCTGCATTTTTCAAATAGAAATTAAATTTTTTAACGCAATTAATTAATAAAGGCAAGTTTTGATCCATGCCTAAACTAAAAGCTCCACCTATGTACCCCAGATTTATCTGTCTATTTGATAAATCTATGGAATCTATATCATACTTACTTGAGAAAAATACATTAGGTACAGCCATAGGGCTCATTACTATTCGACTTTTATCGAACCCAAAATCTAAAAGCTTAGTCGTGAGTTCAATACTAATTGGAGCAATTATTACATTTTTATTTATAAAAATCTTTTTCAGAACTTTGGTATCAAACCAACTTAATCTCTGATGCACTTCTATAACAATTTTCCGATTTTCTGTTTTATTCTGATTAAAGATTCCAATTAAAGGATCTCTTATCCATAGCAAATCGGTGTCTTTGGGGATTCTACGCTTTGCAATCAAAGCAATTGAAAATCTTTTGACCAAAAATATAAATTTGTTTTTAGTATGTAAAATTATTCGGTCCAATATCAAAATATAATTTTTTTGTAAAAAATTAAGTAATTTAAAATCTTTTGAATTAGAAAAATTATTAGGGGCCATAATTTTTGTTTCATGCCCGAGCTCAGTAAGGGCCTGCATTGAATAATAGATTGTTACTGCATAAGCTTTATCTGTTGGATACTTAACCGAAGAGAAATAAATAATTTTCATAGCAAATTTAATGTTCTGACTTGCACTTTAAACCCATTTGCCTATTATAGACTGAAAATATATGAGCAGGATCTACGTTATTTAGTATTTACCCGACCAAACAGTTTGATTTTTATCATAAAGATTAATTCTAGTTTAACTTCATTACTATACTTAACTTATCTGTTACTCATTTAAATTGATTTTGTTAAAGTATTACTTAATTAAAGTACTCCATTAAATTAACGCTCCTGAATTAGTCTCTCACTCTTATCATACTTCCTAGCCATCTCACTGGGTCATACTTCTCATCGACCACCCGCTCCTTCATTGGAATAATTGCGTTATCGGTGATGCGAATATGTTCTGGGCATACTTCAGTACAACACTTTGTAATATTACACATGCCAAGCCCATGCTCTGCTTGGGCTTTTTTCTTTCGATTTTTTAAGATATCAAGTGGGTGCATATCCAGCTCGGCGATGCGGATGAAAAATCTTGGGCCAGCAAAGCTTTTTTTATTCTCTTCATGATCGCGAATTACGTGGCAGGTGTCTTGACATAAAAAGCACTCAATACATTTTCTAAACTCTTGGCTCCGCTCAACATCAACCTGGGCCATTCGGGCCGCTCCTGGCTTTAGATCAGCAGGTGGGGTAAAGGATTCAACCTCCATCGCTTTGCGATAATTAAAGGAAACATCGGTTACTAAATCTTTTATTACGGGAAATGCTCTAAGTGGAGTTACGGTGATAGCTTCACCATCGGTAAAGCTTGCTACCTGGGTCATACAGGCGAGACGTGGTTTGCCATTTATCTCCATCGAACATGAGCCACACTTACCCGCTTTGCAATTCCAGCGAACTGCTAAATCTCCCATTTGAGTTGCCTGCACCCGGTGGATTACATCCAGCACCACCTCACCCTCATTTGCCTCAACCTCAACCTCTTGCAGGGCGCCGGATGAAGCGTTTCCGCGCCAGATTTTAAGTTTTAGTTTTTTACTCATTATCTGCCGCCCTTTACTAGTTCATCCTTTGATAAGTACTTCTCTAACTCATTAATTTCAAATAATTCAAATAGTTCCTTTGGCATTACTGGTAGTGGCTGTTGTTTTACCACTACCTCTTTGCCATTAAAGGATGCAATATTGTTAAGTGTGCGCCACTTTGGATCCATCTTAGGAAAATCATCTCTTGTATGCCCGCCACGAGATTCCTCTCGGACAATGGCAGATTTTGCAGTGCTCTCGGCAACTAGCAACATATTATCTAGATCAAATGAGAGGTGAAATCCTGGGTTAAATAAGCGATCTCCTGTTACTGATACATTCTCAATTCGCTCTCTGATATCTTCAATCTTACTTATCGCATCTGCTAACTCACTTTTTGTTCTAATAATGCCAACTAGGTTATGAGTGATCTCTTGTAGCTCTTGGTGCAGGGTGTATGGATTCTCTCCCCCTGTGCGTTTAAAGGGAGCGGCAATCTTTTCAGCAGCAAGTTTTAATGTGCTCTCACCCACCTTTACCGGTTGATTGTGTTTTACATACTCAGATGCACCAACTCCAGCACGGCGGCCAAAAACTAAAAGGTCAGAGAGTGAGTTGCCACCTAATCTATTTGAGCCATGCATGCCACCTGCCACCTCACCTGCGGCAAAAAGACCAGGAACTCCAACAGCTGCTGCGGTATCAGGATCTACCTCAACGCCACCCATTACATAATGACATGTTGGTCCAACCTCCATCGCCTCTTTAGTTATATCAACCCCAGCTAACTCATAAAATTGATGCCACATAGATGGCAATCGCTTTTTAATAACTTCAGCACTTAATCGCTTTGATACATCTAAATAAACTCCGCCATGCGGGGATCCTCTACCAGCTTTAACCTCAGAGTTAATTGCTCTGGCTACCTCATCGCGTGGTAATAGCTCTGGGGGCCTGCGATTATTATCTTGATCGATATACCAACGATCTGCCTCTGCCTCGTTGTCGGCATACTTATCTTTAAATACATCTGGGATATATTTGAACATAAATCGCTCACCTAAATTATTGGTTAATACGCCACCCTCACCACGAACTGATTCAGTTACTAAAATTCCACGCACAGATGGTGGCCAAACCATGCCGGTTGGGTGAAATTGTAAAAACTCCATATCAACTAAATTACCGCCCGCTTTTAATGCCAGCGCGTGTCCATCTCCAGTGCCCTCCCAGGAGTTTGAGGTAATTTTAAATGTTTTACCAACGCCACCAGTTGCCAAGATAACCGCACCTGCCTCAAATAAGAGCTCAACGCCATCCTCTCTGCGATAGCCATAAACTCCTGCGACCTTGCCATTTTCTTTTAAGACATCGGTAATTGTTACCTCAGCAAATACCTTTAGGTAACTTTCGGCATCCCCAAACTCTTTTTTATCTGCTTGTTGCATTGCAACAATTTTTTGTTGCATGGTTCTAATTAATTCAAGACCAGTGCGATCACCAACATGGGCAAGACGTGGATACTCATGTCCACCAAAGTTTCGCTGCGAAATCTTTCCCTCTTTGGTGCGATCAAAGAGAGCACCCCATAGCTCTAACTCCCAAACACGATCTGGGGACTCTTTGGCGTGAAGCTCAGCCATTCGGTAGTGATTTAAAAACTTTCCTCCGCGCATTGTGTCTCTAAAGTGAACCTTCCAACCATCATTTTCATTGACATTACCCATTGATGCAGCCACGCCACCCTCTGCCATCACGGTGTGGGCTTTACCAAATAATGATTTACAAATAATTGCAACGCGAAGACCTGCGCTCCTGGCCTCAACCGCTGCGCGAAGACCTGCACCACCTGCACCAATTACCACTACATCGTAATTGTGTCGGGCCATTGCTACTTTTTCACTCATAAGTTAATTGATCACCCTTTTTTAAAAGAAGTAGTAATTGGTAATGGCCCCACTTGCGACCTGGCGAACATAAAAATCGGTAAAGGCAACTCCAAAGAGTGAGACCCAAGCAAAATTTGGATGGTAATGATTTAAAGTGGAGACAATTCCCCAAGCCTTATATCTAATTGGATGCTTTGAAAAATTCTTTAATCTTCCGCCAATTGTGTGGCGGCAGGTGTGACAGGATGCGGAGTAGAGCCAAAGTAGGGTGGCATTTAGTAGGAGAACTAATGTGCCCACCG